>Ga0172381_10001731_pt1 | contig 24928 bp, 24 predicted proteins | sample Leawel6488metaG_FD_119754 | JGI IMG/M metagenome (GOLD analysis project Ga0172381, IMG submission 119754) | Leachate microbial communities from a municipal landfill in Southern Ontario, Canada - Leachate well 64-88 metaG | ecosystem: Engineered > Solid waste > Landfill > Unclassified | place... | reverse complement strand
TAAAGATGCCCAAGTATTAGAACCTACAATACCATCTACTGCTAACATTTTACTAGCTTGGAATGAATACACAAAAGCGTTTGTCTTAGGCCCAAATACTCCATCTACTGTTACGTTATAGCCATAATATTTTAGTAACTCTTGCAATTCTTTTACATCATCACCACGCATATAATCATCTTTTAATCTAAGAACTCTTTTACCAACATAATCTTTTACTGGCTCACCAAGGTACTCAAAATGCATAGCGTCTTTAATTGTTCTATATTCTCCACCCCACCTAAAACCATAACGCTTAAAGATTTCTACAATACGATAAGGTATATCAGTTATTAGTTTATTATCATATCTAATAGGATTTTGACGAGGGTTAATATCAATAGCTGTAGGCCAAGAATGATTACTAGCAACACTTGTACCAGCTATGACTCTTTTACACCAAGTTTGAAGGTCTTCCCAATGGTATTTTTTATCCCAGCCTTCATCAATAAGTTGTTTTTGTACATTCATAAGAGGAACTACAGCCCACTTATGCCAATACAAGGATTTCCCCATGAAATTAACTTTTACAACATAAGTTGAGTTATAATTAGATGCCCAAGGATTACCCCATTTATCATATGGCATAGCACCATAAACTTGTTCTCCATCAAATAAAGAGTCATCTAAATCAGAGTAAACCCCTTGTACGGAATCTCTATCTATGGATTCACTATATGTATCTTCTGCTTCATCTTGAAGCTCGTATACCAGAAGATTTTCCATTATTCACCACCTTTTGTAATCGTGTATACTTTCCCATCAACGATAACATAATCACCTTCTGGAGTAACCTTTTTAACTACTTCTACAGTAGGTGCGTTTAATTTCTTATCAATTTTTTCTTTCACATTATCTATCTGTTCTTGTACTGTAGGAGTAGCCGCTTCAGTTACAGTAGGAGGAACACAAGTAGCGTCGGCGGCTTCTCCAAGAACAGTCTCAGAAGGTTTTTCAATCTTAGCTTTTGCTTCTTCTTTAGTAGCTTTTAGTTTAGCACCTGCTGAAGAAGAAACTGCATGAATAAATTTGCTTCCAGCACCAGATACAAGGCCATAAACAGTAGATGATAATCCATCACTAACTGTTGCGGCGCTACCAAAGAAATTATCCCAATACACTAAGATTGCTACCATTACACCAAACAAAATAGAAAGGGCAAACCATACTTCCCCTGGCGTTTTTTGAACCCACCCCCAAGGTAGTTTATAGTACACTCTTTTAACAAAGTCGATGACAAAGAATATTGCTGTTGAAACACTAGCAATGATTCCTGCATCTTGTAATATTGTTTGCCAGTCCATATAGTTTGCCCTTCTATTTACTCAGGATTTTTAAACTTACGTTCGACAGTATAAGTTCTGTCTTCTACAACTTTTTGGTTGTAGACTTTTGTTACACCTAGCAATGCACCTGCTACGATTAGGCCGTTAAACACAGCCAGAATCAAGCTAGGCCAATCTGTAGTACCTGAAATAACTGTAGTACCTAGTACTACTGCGACAGATAAAACTAGTGCAGCTACTCTATTCATTAATTCTGTCCAGTAGATACCAATAACTGCCTTAATAATTGTTAAGACCAGTGTTACAGCAGCTACAGCCCCAGGTAAAGTTGCTAAAGATTGCCATGTGATTTCTTCCAAGATTTCACCACCTTTCCTTTATTAGTTCCATTTATCCTCTTTTTTGTTTTTTAGCTCTAACCGTTTCTTTCTTCTTTCTTTTTGCTTCATTCTATCTTCTAATTCTGCGGCTACTGATTCGTCAACTCCATCTTGAACTAAAAAATCATACTGTAAGGAATGCTTTTGATTTTTAATAATTTTCTTTTTCATTATAACCCTTTAATAACCCCTAAGTCAAGGTAGTCTACATAATGACGAACAATCTTTTTCTTACCATTAATATCGGCTATTTTCATATTTAGAATACATCCTCCGATATCAGGAATCAAGCCTTTTCTACTAAGATATTCACTCTGGCCTTCAAAACAAGCTGGGAGTATTACAATAGAGTTTCTATAAGGCATATCCAACTGTACATGATAATGGCCTACAATAGAAATGTCACAAATATCGTCTGGTTGCATAACGTCTAGAATTCTTTGCGGTTTATAACTTCTTATGGCTCCTAAACCACCTTCTCCATGACGCACCATAAAACGAATACCATCTTGTTTCAATATAGCATTCATTTTACCAAGATAAACAATGTCTTCTCTTTTATCAGCAATTTTTTGCACTATATCAGAGCCACATTGTTTATATAAATCTAGGTCATGATTTCCACTAATCGTATAGGTAAGAAGATTTGTTTCTGGGTAAGTATGGCAAGTATAATTAATCTGCTTATCTTCCCCTATAATTTTAAGGTCATGTAATTGACCTTTATATACTGTACCATTACCGGCAGTAAAATCACCAGCAGCAATAATACCTTTTACTTTTTCTTCCTCACAAATCTTATAGAACTTATGAAGTAAGTCCATTTGTTCATGAATAGAACAAATATGTTGGTCGGAAATAACTCCCCATTTTACCCACTCACCAACAGTAAATAACTCAATATCATGTTCATAATTATCTGGCTGTGGCGCGCCCTTATCAAAAATTAAATATCCTTGGTGTAACTTAATAGCGGCTCTGCTATTAAGTAAATCGTCCATTAAATCTTCTAGACCGTCAATGTCTAGATTGAACTTTCTGGCTAATTCAGTAGGCTTTACTGGATTTTGTTTTATCAGTTTAAAAGCCTTTTCTACTGAATCATCACCAAGAGTTTCTAGTTTTGAAGTATCTCTTTGATATCTCTTTCTTAGAGCATCTGGTGAAAGTCCTTGGCTAAATTTGCTATTAAATTCTTTTGTAATGGCTTTCCAAGCTACTCCATTTTTTACTTGTTGCTCAACAAATTGAAATTGGTCGATAATCAAATTATTACCTTTCTATGCATTTGGCTTTAAATTAAAAAGTTTTAAATTATTATTTTTACTTTTTATTAACCTCCTTATCAATTCCTCGCGTTTTAAAAGCTCTTGCTTTGTCAACTCTGTCTGCTGTAAGTCCAGCTCCTTTACTTTCTTCATAATGCTCATGTTGCCACCTTTCTACTCTTTTGGTTTATTATCCTCAAATGTCTTAACTACTTTTTCTGTTATTTCACTTATATCTTTCAAGTCATCTTCTGAAAGACTTTCTAACTTATCGTGTCTTTGATAATTCTCTAAGAGATTTTGAAAGGCTTGAACTAGCTCAAGAGCCTGACACCTATTCTGGAGTATTAAATTCATACCCTTTAATTGCTGAGAAGTAAGGTTTTGAGCGCATAAGATATTATCCAGTATTTCTGCTATTTTGTCAAGTGCATCGTCTTTTCTTTCTAGAGCAGGAACAATCTGTTCTAGTATTTGATTTTCATTCATTAAATTTTTATTAGCTTTAGCTTTTTTCTCAACTTGGCTTACTCTTCTTTCTACTCTAACTTTGTAGACAGAGAAGGCACCAGTTACTATTGCCCCAAGTAAAGCAAATAAGCCTATTATTAATTGCTCGTTCATCCGTGACCATACTTGTTAGTGGTTTTTAACGCATTGTGTTTATGCGGTCCTGCTAAAGCAGAACCTACTCCTAAATTAACCCTTACAAACATAACATCAGTTGGTCCGTCAACAACATCTGATAAGTTTGACTTTGTAATCATAAACATAGAAAATTCAACATAGTCAGAAGTAACACAAGTATTTAGTGGAAATTCAGCATCATAAGGTACTCCTGGTTCATATCCTCTTAAATCATTACCCCAAGGAACTACTACTCTTGTTACTAATTCACCAGTTAATTTATAAATGTCAAAATAAACTTTATCATTATAATAATTTGAAGAGATATTATATCTATAATTTTTAGACACTCCAGAATGAACATTAGTTGAACCACTAGAAGTTACATATAACATATTATCTTCATCTATATCATATGTAAATGTAATGCCTATAACATATTTATCTGTAATAATCGCTCCTTGAGTAGAAGCAGGAAGACTTTTAATTTCTGTTAGACTACCATTAGTATACTCAAAAAGATATGTACCTATCGTTACGAACCACTTATTTTCATCCTCTATATACTTAGCAGCAGTAGGAGTTATAAATGAAGAACCTAAATTAAAAGTTTCTACAGACGAAAACACTCCTAAATTAAACGTGTATACATTTAACTGACATTCACCACTAGAAGGTAGTGTAAAAGTAACAAATAATTTTCCTATCCCATTATTATCAGAAGAAAGTACAAAGTATGTAAAATTCATACCGTAAGAGGGGGAATCTATATATGTTCTTTTCTGTACGCCGTTATAATTATAACATAGAATTATTCCTTCACTATCGTCAGAATTTCCACCAATATCAGCAATATGGATATTACCTTGTGTGTCAAGATGACTGTATGGATTGTAGGTAGTATTAAATGGAGCTTCATATATAGAGCCTAAAAAAGCATTGTAATCTATTTCCCATGTTGCTCCGCTATCTTCTGATAAGTAAATAACTAAGTCTCTTCTTACTGTATAATGATTTGAATAATCTATAGCCATTTATTCTACCCCTAATTCCCAATTTTCAGAGTCATAATCAAAACAATATTTAGGCCAATAACCACTTGTTGATTGACCTACATTTCCTTGGTCAATTCGAAGTAAGGCAGGGTAATAAACTGAGCTACCCACTATTGTTGCAGCAGAAGGTTGGCTATCCCAATTTTCTCTATCTATCATCAAATAAAAAGTTCCCGATACTATATTCTTATTAACCATTTCCCAAGTAGCATCATTGTTTCCTGTAGAACTAATACTAGATAAGGAACCTATAGTAGCTATTGGTGTTATAGATTTAGCTTCTGAAATTGTTTCTGGTAAGTTACTTATCTGATACACAAAAAGATTTTCTTCTGTTAAAAAATAGTGCGGGGCTGTTGAACCACCATTAACCATTAATCCTAGATATTCTGATAGAGAAGAAAAATCTGTAGCTAATTTAGAAAATCTAATAAACATTCTACTTCTACCTGCATTCCAATTAGAACCAGAAGCAATAAGATAAGCTCCTAAAAGTCTTGTTGTGTTTACAGTTGTTACTTTAGAAAGACTTCCTGTAGTAGATAAAGTATTACTCCAAGCTAATTCTGGTGTAGCTCTATTACTTGCAGATTGTGTAAGATAGTATACATATAAAGCATTAACATTATATTTTGTATAGGCACGTTGATATTTACTAGTAATAAAAACTCTTTTATTATCTTTATTACTTAATAAAGGGTTTTCATGTGCATTTGTTTGCAATTCTCGTAATTGAGTACTATAACTAGTAGAACCTGGTTCCCAATCTTCTTTTCTGTATATTATATTCTTTTTAAAAGTTGGTTCAGCCATACTAATTATTAACTTTGTAATAAGCCAGAGGCTCTTAATGCTTGTAAAATTTCATTTATTTTTATCTGTTCTTTTGTAGGAGTTACATCTTCTTCAACATCAAGTATACTAGTTTGAGAAATAATTGGCTCTGATTGTTTAATCCAAGCAGGAGTATCAATTTCATCGTCGTAATAATAAAAAGATTTATTCTCCCATACAAAAGCAATAGCTCCATAACCATAATCAGGATATTCTTCTTGTAATGATACTTCAGTTTCATAGTAGCCGTAAAAACCAGAACTACTATTAAGAGAACCACTAGTTACTACTGCTTCAAAAGTAGTTTCTCCTGTTGTAATATAAATTCTATAAGTACCTGGGGGGAACTCTCTTACATATACTTCTCCTACAAAAGATGGGTCTGGGTATGTTGGGTAATCATAAATCGCTATACCTGATATTGCTTCCCAACTATCTCCATCCCATATGTATACTTTAGCTTCATCTTTTACTACAGCAGCGTCACCAGTTGTACTAGTAATTGGTAAAGATGCAGCAGTATCTACAGGTTGAAGCCAATTAAAATCGTTTGGTAAATTATCCCAAGGTAATTCTCCTTGTACTTCAGTAGCTAGATTAATTTTTGGTGGGTTAGCGAAACATTCAGTTACTTCAGGTGGTTTACCTGCTGTTCTAGCTGTACCAGTCCATGTGTACTCAGTAATTGGTGTATCCCCATTAACATCTTCTACTGTAGTTATCAGACCATTTGTAGGATATGTACCAGAGGTTGTAGTGGCATAGATTTTAATATCTTCTGCTTCTGTATAGTCTAAAGCAGACCAATCAATTGTAATAGTATGAAAAGCACTTATAGTACTTGCTACTACAGGATTTTTGTCACAAGTAGGAACGTCAGTATTATCATCTGTAAACGAAATTGCGTCTTTATCAGTAACTTCAGCTAGTTTTACATAGCTTCCTGTTGAACCAATTTTTCTGTATACATAATATGAATCAGCACCATTTGCTAGTGTATTAATTGATGGGAAATGTATTGTACATTGGTATGTAGTATCTGTTGGGATTTGTACATATACAGGAGAACTAGCTAATGATTCTCCACCATCTTTTGTAAAGGAAATTTTGTACCAATAATCACCACCAGATAAACCACTAGCGACATATTGAATATCAGTAGGAGTAGCATCATCATCAATAGTTGGTGTGGCAGGAGTACTAATTCCTGCTCCTGTTGTTACTTCTGCAACATCTGAAGCAGCAGTTTGTCTTCCTAATGCATCAACATAGGTAATTGCAATGTAATATGTAGTATTGGCCGGTAGATAACCACCGGATACAGCAGTATTTAACGATAGTGTTCCTGTTGGATTTTGTAGCGCGGTTGCTCCATCATGAGTATGTGCTACTAGGCCGTATAAAATAGAGTCTAACGCCAGCCAATTCCAATAGGTACAGGCCCAATCATTAGTAGATGGGACTGCATTATATACTCCTATAAAACCAAAATTATCTGTTACTGTTACAGTCATTTATTATCCTTTCACAAAACCTTCGCCCTCAAAGCGATAGTGTATTCTTATAGTTTTATCGGTTTCTGTAGACTCTGGGTTAAGCTGGCATACTAATAAATAACAACCATAATACATTTGGTTTACTTTATGCCAATGAATAACTCTAGGGACAAAAATAGCGGGTTGATATTCTGTTGCATCCCAACCCTCTTCTTCTGAATAATATGCCAATAATTCATCTGGGAGAGTTTCTGAGTAAGAGTTAGTCCCACTAGCATAATCTAATTGTGCTGTACCATCCATACCATGTGTGAAATTTGGCCTATTGATATAGATATAGGGAAAACTAATGTAATCGCTAATTGCCCACCCATAACCACCTTCTACTTGGGTAGCTTCAACAACACCATATGTGACTAACCCAAAAGATTGTTTTATACGGTTTAATTCATTAGTTAAACGTACTTTTCTAAGTATGTCTCCTGCATTATAGTTTAATCTTTTTGCTGGCTTTGTGTATACCTTTAAATTTATTTTTTTAGCCATTATTCCCAACCCATATTATTTTCTGTGGAATCTGCTTCTGAAGGTACTCTAGTACCTGAGATTCCTGTTTGTATAGTGTTTTGTTGTGCGTCAGTAGTTCTATTTAATGCTGTAACGTACATAGAAGTTGCCCCTCCAAGTTTAGAAGAACCCATTACTACCATACCAACTTCTACTGCCAAAGGAACACTTTCACTATCATATGTAGCACTTTTTGCTGACATAGCAGTTTTAAATAGTTCTTTTAGTGCATAGTTTTCTAAAGCAGCTTCATTCTCTAGTCTATACCTCTCATCTATTTGTATAGACATTTCTACTTTTTGCCCATTCAAAATATTCATTCCTGCTGGGGATACAACTTCTGGTATTTCTATAGGTTGCTGTTCTCCTGGCAACCAGGAGTCATCTTCTCCTGTTTTTCCTAAGTAACCAGAAACAAACGCTGTACTATATACTCCTTCTTTAGTATATCCTAATTGTAAGCCACTTTCAAATTCTCCTATATCAGTTTCTCCTAGTGGTGGGTTATCAATATCTTCTTGGTCGTATATTAAATCTCCACCATCTGATTTCCCTGTTGGCATAGCTGACCAAGTAGTTTCTCCTACTTTAGACGTAATAAGTTTTTTCTCTCTATTAAATCTTGCCACTAAGCCACTAAAACCAAGAATTGTTTCTATTATTTGCCAACAGCTTTCGCCTTTTTTATAAACACATTCTATTGGTACAAATTCTAGTCCATCCATAAACCCACCACCACAGTCCAAGCCATTAGCTGCAATTTGGTCTGCAAAAGGCTTTAAATAGCTTGAGTTATCAGGTATAAGATATCTAACACCTTCTGCCGTGTTACTTATTTGTACTGGAATTCCTGTAGCAGCTTCTTCTTCTGAATCTGATAAATACCCATCATTATCTGCGTCAGCTTGAGATTGTTCGAGCAATGTGTCGTATAAATCTTGTGCTACAAAATAAGCTGTGCTAGGGTCAGTAACAATTTTACTGGGGTCAAATTTAGTATCTATGGCTATTTGACCCATACCTTCTAGCTTAACTTCATAGTAAGGAACTTCTTCTTCATCTAAGAAAGCAGTAACACCAACTACTCTCCAGTATGTAGTACATTCTCCTAATCCACCACCGGCTTCTGTAACCCAACATAATTGATTCGGTTCAACAGGAGCAGAATCATATAATTCCCCCCATTTAGCTTCATCTTCTTCCGTATGTTCCTCTCCCATAACTCCATCATATTGAATACCATCATCGCCAATAGTAGCATTAAGCATAGTTAAAGTTCCTGAAGATACAATGTTATCTAAAGACTCGTTTAAAGTAAAACGAATAGGTTCTCCAGCTAAATTAGTAGCCAAAGTTACATCTAACTCACCAGTTTCTCCTTCAGCACCAGAAATAGCCCCAGGTTTAAATCTTCCTAGGGCTTCTAAATTATTACTATAATCTTCTTCTCCTATTGGCATTACGTTACCATCCTAAATGACATTGAAACTTCATATTTATTCATAGCAGCAACAGGGGTAATACTCCAATCTTCTACTAAAACACTGTATGTTGTTCCATAACCGTCAGTAAATGTTCCAGAAGGGGTAGTATTAAGAGAGTCATTTAAACCTTCTGCTTCTGTTCTAGTTGCAGTCCAAGTAGCTTTAGATATATACCCAGAGATTTTAAATATTCTACTTTTGTTTGTCTCTCTTTTAAACTTATAAGTACTGTTATTTTGTGTTAGTTCAACAGTAGTCCAAGCAGACTCCAAGTGAGGAAGTTCTTGGTCTGTTACAAATATTTCATATCCATTAAAGTCCATTTATACTCCTTTAAAATCCATCTGGGTAAGTATGAGCGCCTGCAAAGAAACCACTTTCGCCTTTTCTTAGGTCAAGAATAGCTTTTTTAATATCCTCTAAGTCTTCATCATTTCTAACTGAAATATGAATATCACCAATAGTTACGTTATTGACATTATTTCCACCTGATGCACCACTTATTTTAACAGGTATTTTACCGTTTGCCAATGGTACAAAGGCTTCAGGCCCAGCTTCACCAGCAAGAATTCTTGTAGCCTTAGTGAATACTCCACCTAAAGCAGTAGGTCTATCATACATTCCGCTATACTGATTTAAACTTGGTGAATTAGGTCCATTTACTAATCTATCTATATTAGCAGCCATAGCATTAATAACCATACCTATATTTTCTCCAAAGATAGAAGTTAGGTCTTCTCTACTTAAACCACTAATATCTACATGACCTATAAGTTCTTTTATTACATCCCAAAGGCTATTCATTTTTGCTAAGATATCTTCTCTTCTTTGTGAATCTCTTGCAACATCTTGTTGCAGTTTTTGTGCATCGAAATTTTTAATAGCTATTTTATTTTCCCAGCCAGTTTTATCTTTGGTAGCTGAGTTAATTTGCCCAGAAATATTATTAAATAAATCTACAACAGAGCCAAATGTTTCTGCTGAAACATTCCCACTAGCAGCATCAGTAGCAAGTTGAACAAGTCTTTCTGCTGATATCATATTTTCTACGCCAAGAATTTCACCATTAGTATCAAGAATACTAGTTTTAAGTCTATCAACATCTTGTTCAGCTTGAGCGCGTCTTTTTGCTTGAGTTGCTAATCTATTTTCAGCTTCTACCTGTTGTTCTATCAATTTTAATTCAGCTTCTCTTGCATTGATACTTTCTTGGATATACCCAATTTCATCTTGTTTTATATCTACTGCTTCTTGTGCTTTCTCTACAATCTCTTGTGTTCTTTCTAGTTCAGCTTGTAGAAGAGGTTCTTTTTCTTCCCAAACCTTAATAGCATTTCTAATCTCTTCCTTTGTTGCTTCTTCAGCCAATTGAGCAATTGTTTTTTCATGCTCAATATCCATAGTGAAGTTATTTCGTCTTTCTTCTTCTAAGTCTCTTCTCTTTTCTAAAGCAGCTATTTGTGCTTCAATGTTAGTCCATCCAGAAGAAGCGGCCCAATCTTTAAATGTATCAGAGTCTAACAGACCAGCAGCCTCAAATTTATCATACTGAGGTTGTAAATCAATTTTTTGTAGCTGAAGGTCAGATATACTCTTATCTATTTCGTATATCTTATTAAGATACTCTTCTTCTCCCTCTACAGGAGCATTCATAAATCTTTCAAATTCTTCTCTAGCTGACGCAATAGCTTCTTCAACAGAATTAAATTGTTCTGTTGCTTTTTCTAAAGCACGTTCAAGTGGTATTAATTCTGATTCTGCTCTAGAAAGTTGCACATTTAAGTCAGCAATTTCACCTTCTAGTTGGAAAACTCTATCACTTACCAACTCTAGATTATTAATAGCTATGACTAAATCAAGTGCGCTAGAAACATTAATGAAAGCTTGGTTTAAATTAACAAGGTCTTTATCAATCTTGGCTACTTCTAAAGCCATTTCTCCAAGCTCTATATTTACCTCATTAAGACTAGCAGTAAGGTCTTGGATGCTAATATCTAATCCGTCAACCTCAGCTTGATAGCTATTAAGTGCTTTTTGGCCTATTGCCAACATCATATCGCTATCGTCTAATTCCTCAAGGAAGTTTCTAAATCCTTCAGGTGTTTCTAAGTCAAAGTTAGCTAGTTCTCCTTCTATTATCTTAGCAATTTCGTTTTGTTTCATTGCTTTTTCTGCTATTTTTGCATATTTATCTACATACTCTTCAGCAGCTTCTTTTACATTACTAGTATCAGGATTAACAGGAATATCTACGCTAGTAGACTGTTCTATTTTCTTTACTTGATTATTTATTAGCGTTTTTATTTTTTGATTTTCAGCTACATCTAATGCAGCATCAAGAGTTATAGGTAAGTTAAGCATTAGTTTATCTACAATTTGTTGCTCATCTATTACAGTTGGTTTTGAAAGCTCTTTAGCTACAAGAGCATTGTATTTATTTGACTGTTCCATGATTCTATTAAATTCTTGAGTTCCTTTAATAAAGGCATCATATTCAGCAGCATCTTTAGTTCCAGGTGCGGGTGTTACTCCCCTGCCGGAAGCTAAAGCATCCATGTATTTAGTTTCTAGGTCTATTACATCTAGTCCTCTAGCTTCTTTCATCCAAGTAATAAAATCTGAACGATATTTAGAACTTTGTTTAAAGAAATCTACAAAGTTAGAGGCACTTTCTCCTACTTCATTCATTTGTTTCTCAGTCCATCCAGCAGTTTTACCAAGTGTAAATGTATTAGCTATTGCACCAGCAGTAGTTTTAGTTACATCCCAGAATATATCTGATAGATTCTCCATAGATTTAGACATAGCTAATTCACCCGCTGTTGGTTTAACAGTAGTATACTCACCACTCGATAACCTGTACACTTTTTCTTGTTTAGCTAAAACACTCATTAAGTCAGCTAATATGTCTACATCAAAAGCAGCAAAAGCACCACGAAGGGCTGTTTTACCTCCTACTTTTGCTATTTTTAAAAAGGTACTTTCTACTTCTTTACCTGCTTTTTCTAAGGATTCTTTACCTAATGTACTTGTTACAGACTCAGCAACAGTTTTTTCTGCACTATCAGCAGCTTTTTCTGCATTAGAAATTAGCTTTTCTACAAACAGGTTCATTTTTTCGCCTATTTCAGTTGAAGCTCTTAATACATTATCTTCTACTACTTCTCTAACAGATAATTCTGCGAATAAATTCATTCTTTTGCCCATTTGAGTTGTGGCTCTCAACATATTATCTGCTGTTTGTTTTCCTACACTATAAAGTCTCGGTGCAGTTTCAGAAGTCCAAGCAGATGGGTTCCCCTTTACAAATCTTCCTGCTGCATCCCTACCAACGTTTTCTGCTGATGGAAAAATATTAGCTGCTGTTTTTGAGGAAACTGTTTTTGAAAGATTATCTATGTTTTTAGAGAGTACTATGTCTGCGTCAGTAAGAAGACCTAGTTGTTTTGCTAGTGTAACAAACTCTTTTTCTAATATATTTGCTGCTCTGTCAATCCAACCTATCTTTTTTCCAGCATTAGATATAGCAGCAAATTCTTTTCTTAGGTTGTAATAAAGGTCTAAAGTTCCAGGTTTTGCTTTTTTTGCTACCATACCAACAGAACTTTCTGGTGTTAATCCAGCTCTGATATTTTCTGCAAACTCTTGTACATTTTCTAAGACAAATGGCATTATCTGTTTTAAATATGCTTCTGCATTAATACCAATTTTTTCTCCAAGATAATCAAGATACTTTAAGGAAGCAAGCATTTTTTTCTGTGCTTTTGGTCCTTCTAACATTTGTAGTTGTTTAGCTGCTTCAACACCCTGTAAATCAAGAGCATCTAATACTTTATCAGAAATTCCTAGCATATGTGCATATTCATGTACAATAGTGCCTGCTAATTTACTCATATCTTTTTCAAAAGCTTTTGTCAAAGCTAGATTAAATCTACCAGAAACTTTTCCTTTTCCAACATAGCCGCGAATTCCTGGGGCTTCTGTTAAAGATACTATTACATGACTTATACTTTCAGAAAATTCTTTAGGTATCCTGTCTATTTCTCCTGCTATTCTTTCTAGCAGTATGTTAGTTTTTCCTTGTATCGGGTCAAAACTTCCTCTTCTAACTGCTCCTATAATCTCTTCTGTTGGTCTATATTTTTTGATATTGTCTAATATTGTTTCATAATCAGTAACTACTGACATTAAATCTGTATGAACTTTACCAGTAATTATTCCTCTAAGTTTACCCATTACTCTACCAGATAAGGCACCTACTTGGGTAGAAAACACACGACCAGCAACAGCTTTTTCACTCCCTTTTTGTACGGCATTAATATTACCTAATACTTGGCCTTGACCATATAAAGATTCTCTGTATGTTCTTAAAGAAAGACCGTTTCGTATTGGGGATAGTGCTTTAGGTAGGCTTTTAAAGTTAAGAGTCTGCATGAAGAAATACATAATACCTTTTCTTACATTAGAAACTTGAGCAGAACTCATTTTAGCTGTTGTTTGTCGAGCAGCTTTTTCAGCAGTTTTATCTGTAGCTACTCCACTAGTTGCCTTAGAAAAAATACTTTTGCTGCCACCAGTTAATCTAGTAACTTCTGCTACTAAGTCTTTTAAAGCCATTGGTATACGACCTTTTTTAACAGCTTTTGCTAAATCATCATATTGTTTTCTTAAAGCTTCTAATCTTTCTGCTTCTAATCCTTGTAAGGCTGCAATTTTTCCTTGGACATTATCAATTTTTCTTTCAAAAACTGATGCCCATTCATTATAGGCTTTTAAATCTTTTTTACTCATTTTTTTGAAAAACTCAGCATATTTATTTCTGAATTCTTTAGGGTTCATCCCTTCAGGAATAGCCTCAGAAAGACCTGAGAAACCGGCTTTTCTTAGTTTACTAATTATCCCTTCTCCATATCTTTTTTCTAGGGAAGATAGTTGCTTGTTTAATTTTTTAAGTTCGTCTGCAAATTCTTTGCTAATTTCTTTTTCTCTTATATTTAATGCATCAACAATTCTTTTTTCAAATTTAGAAGGTAATACTTTAGCTCTTGCTTTTTCTTCTCTATAATTAACGTATCTAGAAAACATAGAACTATCTGGTTTTCTTATTGCTTGGTCTATTCTTTTTCCTACTTTAAAGAGTTTATTTAATGCAGCAACAGTAAGTCCTGCAAGTAAAACACCGTTTACTATTTCACCTTTTATATTGGTTGAAAACCATTGTGCTATTCTATCCCAGGCACCTAATTGGTTTACTAAGCTACTCCCACCACCAGTAGGAGGTTCATATCCTTTTCCAACTGCTTCTGTATATGTATCAGAATAGTCAGCTATTGTCTCAGCTATTTTAGTATGTGCTTCAAGTGCAGATTCAGAAGCAGATAGGATTTTTTGTGCGGCTGTTTCTGAAGTACTTAACACTCTAGCAATACTTGAACTATCAAGACCATCAATAGCAAATTCACTAAAATCATCTAGTAAATGTTTTATTTCTGACATAGGTTTAGCTATCCAAGTATCAATTGGAAGTTCCATGAACATTTCCATAGTTGGTTCTTTAAGCATTTTTAGTGCATCAAAGAAGTCATCAAGACTTAGATTAATACCAAGTTCTTTTGTGGCTTTACCAAATTCAGTGATTAAGAATTCTAGTTCTTCTACTTTATCTCCATATAATGCTAAAGTTTCTGCATTATTTGATATGGCAATAGATAAATCTTTGAAACCGATTCCAGTTTCATCAGTTTTTCTTCTAAGATTTACAAGCAAGTCACCTGCTGCTTTAGTTTTTTTAGTCATTTCAGCAAACGTATCGCCTCTAACTATAAAAGCTTCAGATAATTCCCCTAATGCTTTTGCTATATCGTCTTCTGGGATATCAAAATCCCCCAGGTTGGGTAGCATACCTTCTTTAGCTTTTCCAGATAATCTACTTGCTACATCTATTACATTTGACATATTATGCCCAAACTGTTTGGCAGCAAGAGCAATTTTAGTCATTTCTTTTAAGGTATGCCCTGTTTCTTCACCCATTTCCTTTAGGTAATCTCTAGCTTCTTTTGCGCTATTAGCAACGTTATGTATCTCTGAACCAATTTGCTCTAGGTTATTCTTGATTTCAAGATAATTACCTATTTGCCACATTGCGGCGAAAGAAGCAGCAGATAATATAAGTGTAGCACCAAGAGTTCTTACAGTGGCACCAAATAGTGTTGCGGCTCTATTAGAGGCTACTAAAGAAGTAGAGAGCTTTCTTACAGAGAAACCCAAAGCATTCATTATTTTAATTGCTATAGAGAATCCTATGAATGCTTTAAGTAATAGGTCAGAAGCAGTAACAATTTTTGATAAGAAAGTAAATATAGAAGTAAAAATTTGCACTATCGGCGGTAAAACTTCCAATAGTGGTCTAAGCATTTCAGATACTTGTTGGAAAGTATTAACCATAGCTTCTCCAACTGTTTTTACAGAAGGCAGAATATTAGTGCTAAAGTATTGGAAAGTTGATTTAGCCACTTCAATAAACTTATAAATATAATCAGCCATAGTGATAAACAAACTTTTTAACTGTGCTTGGCCTCTTTCAGAACCTATATATTTGTATAGATTATCCACTTCTTTTTTAATAATTTTGAAGATAGGCTCTGTAGCAGATTGGAATTGAATATAAAGAGTGTCTTTAATATTTGACCAAATACCTTTAAGAGTTTTAGCTTGAAGTTCCATACCACCCTCAAAGCGTTTTTTTAGCTCCATCATAAGAGCATCAGCATAGGTCATTCCAGCGTATTTTCCACCTTGTTTGAACATTTCTCTATCCATACGGATACCATAAGATAATGCTCTACGGAACATACCCTGAACAGCGTCAGCAGCCATTTCTACAGCATCGGTAATCTCTCTACCGAAAGCTGAAGCTGCGTTACCGAGAGGTTCAAGCCATTCACCTGAGTCCATTGCATAAGCACGAAGCTTTACAACAGCATCAGTAACGTTCTTGATTTCATAAGGAGTTTCTTTGGCGAATTCAACAATCCCTGCCATTTCTTGTTTAGCGGCAGTTAAAGAACCTAGAGTAGTTTGTAAAGAGATTTCAAACTGCTCCATTTCACTGTTGATTTTAATAAGCTGTTTACTTAATATGGCGCTTGCAACTACCATACCTGCTTGAATAGCTGCACCACCCGCTGCGAATGAACCTACTAGAACATCGCCTATATGAGTTACTACTTTGGTTAATTTTTTAAAATGCCCAAAAATAGTAGTAAACCATTTTTTACTCACATCACCAGAAAAGATACCAGCTACAGAAGTTTTTAGTTTTCTAGACCACTCCTTAAATTTTCGTGTATCAAGGTCAAGGTCAAACATACGCATAAATCCACCTTGACCACCCATCATGGCAAAGATGTTGCGAAGTTTTTGCGTAACTCTGTCAATAAGAGTTAACTTTATCCTTGAATGATAAGTACCATTAAAGCTTTTCAGATTATTCTGAAGTTGTCTAGCTTGTCTAGACGCATTATCTTTAAGTGATACTATAAATTTAAGTTCGTTATCTATGATACACCAACCTTATATTTTAGTTTTTGTATGAACACCCTCTAAAATTTGTTTTCTCATTTGAGCTTTAGCTTTACCTGTTTCTTCCCACTGAGATTCTATGCTTAAAATCATTCTTAAATCCCGCATAAATTCAGGGTCTTGGTCTAATGTACCGCCTTCTCTTGGTAAAATATTTGTTATCTTCCAATCTATCCATTGTCTTACAGAAGGCAGGAGCGGGTGTTCCCCTAACTCCTGCCTTCCTTCTAATATTCCTAGTACTTGATTTTCGAGTATTACTGTAAAGGGGTAATTTCTTTATCCCCTTCATCTTCTTCATCAGACTTTAGAATTGGATTTTTCTCATAAATATCATCAACCCAAACTTTTACAAGTTCTGGCGGTAGTTTACGAATATTATTTGGAGTAACCGCTAAAACTTTTTCATCTTCTCCAATAACATTCCAATTGACAATAAGAGTTTCGATTAAGAATGCTCTAGTAGTACCGAGCATCATATCTACTTCTGCTTTATCATCATTGTTTTTTCCTTTCCCTTTATTTGCTAGTCTAACTTTAGAGGTTAGGTCAACAAATTTCTGGTAATCAGCTTCGTTCATTTTGCGATGCTCAAACCAAGTCTTGTCTTCTTCTGGCAACTCTTTCTCCATCGGTAAATAAGTCCTAAATGTTTCTGGTGCATTTTTTACATATATTTTTTGAGCCATTTCTCTAAATCCTTTCTAAACTTTACTTGTAATATACAGTAACTAGATTTCCAACATTAGGAGCCAATACGGTTCCTGTGTTAGATACTACAATTCTACCAGATGCTAGTGTTACAGGCAATCCCCCAAACATTACTCTTGGGAAGAAGAATTCAATATACTCTGTTGCATCTGCTTTATCCTGAGCATCCATTAGAATAAAGTATACATCATCTTCATAAAGGTCATAACCAGGAGTTGTTCTGCCAACCGCTCCATAGGTATAATTAGCATAGTCATTAGCATTTTGGAATACCTGATTGAAGTTAAGGTCAACAGTACGCGCACCTTCAGTTACGTCATTTAGGAATCGAGAAGGTCTAACAGTATACTCATCATCAGACAAGTTATTGTTAAAAGCAATCTCTACAGATTCCATGTTGTTGTACTGAGTGCCACCTAGTTTTAGTAAACCACCGTGGAAAGCCAATAGGTTATCATCTGCGTAAGAAGGAGAACTTGCATCACCAGACTCAATTTTCTTCTCTGTTGTTACTACCCAATCAGAAGTATAATTAGCGATTTCACCCTGATTAACTGAAATAGTTAAAGAGTTCATTTTCGCATTAATTAACCACTGATAAAGAGTATCACCAACGTTCTTTTCGATTGTCCAGAAATCTAGATAATTAGTAGGAACGACAGTAGAAATACCTGTGGAAGCACTAGGCTCACAAGAATCAGCATCATTACTTAATGCCATTTGGCAAAGAAGTCCTAAGTCAGTTGTTCTAGCATATCCTCCGAAACCACCAGAAATAGCATAACCACCAGCTACAGCACCAGTACGGTCACGACCTCTACCAATCTCATTCTCTGCAACCATTGGGTTATTTTCGGCGGCAAAACTTTCTTCTGTAATAACGAAGAAATTAGTAATCGTAGGTGTATAAGCAGCAATCTCGGCATCAACTTTTTTAGCGTCTTGTACACCTACGCCAATATGTCCAACTAAACCAGTAATTGTCATTTAATTTATTCACCCCCTTTCATTTATGTAAATGGTCCTGTTCTTTCAGAACTAACTAATACTTGTAGCCAGGAAGTTAAATGATATGAATCATTTAGTCCTGTCTTTGAAAATCTTCCTCTTCCTACTTTAGAATCCCAGACCCTTTCATTACTGTTATTATCGACCAAATTATCAAATCTTTGATTTGCCATTAGCTTAGATACAATTCTTTCAAAGATTATATCACGTTCTACTAATAAATCGTCTAAATCAGGTCCAAAGTTTAGAAGAAATATATGTACTGCGTAATTTCTTACTACTTGTTGTATAGCTATAGACGTAGGATTAGTATCAGAACAAGTAACTACTATCCTTGGATAGTCAGTAAATGCATTCCAATCAAGCATCAATTTCGATACTTCTACTACTTTATAAGTTTCTACATCATTAATAGTAGCATCTTTTAAATATTCTACTACTTTGTTTTCTATTAGATTTGCTAACATTTATATCCCCTTAAATAGCAGTAGTAAATACATCGGTTACGCCTGTTTTTGCACCTATAATAGAGTTTATCTCGTTTTCAAAAATCTCTGACACAGTATATTTTTCTCCTTCAGTTAAATTATCAACATCTATAGGTACAAAAGGTCTAGGAGGAATATACGCACCGCCAAAACCAAAGCTGCCACCAGACATATGTACATAATATTTCCAAGCAGTTATACTATCAGAAATATTTTGATTGCTCAACTCTACTCTGTATTCATCTTGAAAAGTATCCATTTGATAATCTAGAACTTCTCCAGACATTACTGACATATAAAGAGATTGACTAGCCTGAAGAATAGGTTCTTCATCAAACTCATTTGCTATTCTCCACCATATAGCTGTTCTACTTAGTCCAGGCCAATCTCCATAAGCACCAGATTCTTCGTCAAACATTCTACCAGAAACTTCGTGTGTAAGCACTTTTCCAATTTTTCTTAGCGCAATATAAATATCATCTAGAGCATCAAATCTGTCAATTCTATACTTAGATATTCTTTCTTCTAGGTCTTCTAAATTTTCTTTACTGGCCTTTATTTCTATTTCTGCTTCTAAAGCTCTAGCAGCTTCTTTTCTAGAAATGAATCTACCAGTAGCACCGCTTCTAATGTCATATTGTGATGGACCTGTGAATGGAGTCCTTGCCATATTCTAAGTCCAGTCTCCTTTAGGGTCATCACTTCTAGGCACTAAATACCCAGTAAATTTACTACGTTTAATAAGAGTACCAACTAAAATATCTCCTGTACCTGTAGAGTCTATCATAGTTTTTCCTACTATCTCTAGTTCTTTTTTAAGGTAGTCTATCATTTCTAATGCTCGGTAAAAAAGCTGAGAGGATTTTTGGCCTGTCGCTCCACCACCGCTAACATTAATATCAAACTTAGTAAGGTACTCACCTGCTTTTAACCACCAATATTCTATAGCAGAATAAATAACTACAGGATATTGATACTGGTCAGGAACAGACTCAAAATCTGCCCAAGGGGTAGCATATTCTCTTGACACTATATAAGCTCTAGCGTCTAGAAAAGCAGTAATTCTATCAGAATCCCAATCTGGTGTAGCCATATTAGACTGACCAGTTTTATCTAAGAATATGCTATTATAATCTACCATTTAGTATCCTTTACCACATATCTTTAATAGATGGGCTTTGCTTGTTTTTAAGCAAAAAGTTTTTCACTTCTATTGGTACTGTTTGTTTTTTTCCTTTAGAAAGGTAGTACCATGTTCCTCCATAAGTAAATCGTCTATCTCTTATGGGCATAACTTCTACATGAGTTTCTTTAGGAGCAACAATTTCTGGCTCTGTTGAAAAGAGTTGTTCGATTTCTTCCTCATCTATATCTGAAGTGGTTTCTTCTAACTCTTCAATATCCTGAAGAACCTCGTCTTTCTCAATGATTACTTTTTTTGCTTTCGCCATTTTATCTCCTTTTAGGTTTAGAGAGGCAGTTACTAAAACGTAGTTTAGCACTTACCTCTCTAATTGTCAATTCCAATCTCTTTAGATTAGGCTGTTTTAATCGCTACGATATTATCTTCGTTAAGAACACCATATCCAAGGATTGAATACCAAGCTAGGTCGCGCTCTCTACCGAAGTCAACAACACCATTATCACGCATTTCAACTGGCAATGCTACGGCTTTACCGAAAGCATTATCACCAATCATAATAGCGGAATAAACATCGACCGGAGTAGCAGCATCATTAGCATCAATACTTACCTGTGTAGTTTCAATGAAAATAACATCATCAATACGACCAATCTCGCCATTATACATACGCTGTGGGTCTAGTTTACCTACGGTAATCCAGTCGGCATCATCACGAAGTCTACGACTTTGATGAGGATGTACGAAGCAAGCATAGTGGTCATTATTGATTTTCTGTGTGTTGTTGGTTGCAAGAACCTCAACAGCATCCTTAATCTCTTCAAGAGTTAGATAGTCTGAGCTACTAATAGCATCTACAGAAGCAGCGTCATTAGCAAGAACAGTACTACCAGCACCGTCTTCTAGTGTGTATCTAGCTAAACCATCAATAACTTTAGCATAATCTTGTCCTAGAAGTTTAGCAGTATCAGACATAATATCAGTGAAAGCGGTAGCCAAAAGCATATTAGATACAGCAACAGCGTTACCATATTCGTATACTTCGATTGATACTTGGGAACCAGCCAATGCCTGAGTAGACATTGCAGTACCTTCTGTAAGAATACCACCAGCACTTAGATTATCATACTTGAAGAAAGTAATTTGCTTACCAGGAGTAGCGGAAAGGTCAGTTTTAACTTTAGCGAACTGGTCAAATCTTAATACAGGCTGAGCCTGGAACATGATATCTTTGCTATAGATAGTAAGAACTACCTCAGAAAGAAGAACATTATGCCCATTCCCATCCAGAGCAGTAGTAAGATAGTCTGTCATTCTAGTTTTTCACCCCCTTTCCTGTGTTTAATGTATTTATCGGTTTTTTAGGGCTTCTTCTAAAAGTTTGTTTCGATTTGCTTCCCAAACTTTAGGGTCATCAATTCTTTTAATATCGGCAACATTCACACCGGCATTTAATCTGTCATTAGTAGGTGATACTCCTGAACCCACTCCAGTTTTAGCTTTTTTGAATGTAGCTTCTAGTTTTTCTCTTTCACGGTCAACTATAGATTGATACTCCCTATGTGCTTTTTCGGCACTTTCTTGTAATTCCTCAATAGTGTTTCCACTAACCAACGAAGGAATTATTTCATCACCATACTGAGAAAGAATATCTTTCTTAGCTAATTCTACTTGAAGGGCATTAATTTTGTTATTGGCTTCTTCCATAATAGACTCTAACTGTGACTGTAAATGCATATTAGACTCTTCAAGTTTACTTAGCTTCAAAGCTGCTTGTTCTTCAACAGTTAACTTTGAAGTCTCATACTCTTGTAGTTTAGCCTCTAATTCTTTTTTCTGTTCTTCTATTTTTTTAGCTTCTTCTTTATACTTTTCTAGAGTATTGTAGACTTTATCTTTCTCTTCCTTACGGATTTGCCCCATTAATTCTTTCTTTAGAGCTTCAATATCAATACTATTGATGTTAGGAACATCCGATTTGGTTCCCTTTTTTGTTTTTGGTGTTTCACCTTCCTGTGAAACTGGTGTTTCTAATTCCTCTTCTGTGTTCTCATTTTCATTCTGTGGCTCAAGTTCCGCTACGTTTTCTTCAGACATTTTTTATTCTCCTTTCAAAAATTTTATTCTAAATCATCATTCGGGTCATCTGTTTCAGATGTTGGGCTTTCCCAATCTCTCTGAACAACTTTTTTAGCCCATGCATCATCTTTAGCGGAGTCATCAAAAGTGTTAGGTCTTAGTTCGTTAACACTTCTATCGAATGTTCCGCGATAAGAGTTATTCTGAGCAGGCTTCTCTGGTTTAAAACTGCCTCTAGCCATTTCACCCCCTTTACAGTAATTTTGTTATTTAAAATATCGGTTTACTAAAGTCTAAACTTTAAGTTTTCTTTTCTATGTTATCGTCAGTTACTTGCTGTCCGTGTACTACTGGATTTTTATTCAAACTATCTCTAGCATCTTGTTCTTCTTCTGTGTTGCCTTCATCTGCTCTATAGGAGTCTGTATCTTCTTCGTAAACCTCTTCTACAGGGTTGTATAGCTCATTTAGTTCTGCCTCAAATGCAGCATCTTCTTCTTTCTCCTTTCGTATTTCTTCTTTTTTAGTCTCTACATTAAGTACGCCTAATCTTTGCATTGCACCTTCTTTAGACTCTAATTCTAAGCTAAGTTCGGTTGATATATCATTCAGGTCAATAGACCTATCTCTAGGCAGTAATGAACCAAACGCTATATGATGGTCATATAATTCTTGTTCTTCTAATGAAGTAGAAATAGCACTAGAGTACTCTCCTATGTCTATGATTAATTCATTAACTTTTTTTATGCCCTCTTCAAAGTAGAATCTAATATCATCTGCTAATTCAATTAGTGGTTCGAAATCTAAAGAAAGAGCAGTAGCAGAAGTATTGCTCATTTTTCTTTCCCCACCTAATGCTTTTTCAGGAATTCCTACTAGCTCATGCATCCAAGTTTTTAAATCTGCTAGGAATGCTCTTGCTTCTTCTATGTTACCTTCACTAGAAAGGTTTTCTACTTTAGCATTAGCAGGAAGTCCAGACCAAATCTTATTAGCACCTTTTTCAAGTTGTCTTGCTTTAGCTCCGTAAATAACAGTAATAGGCGCAGCATGGTAATCAAGAATATCAGAAACATCAGAGGCTTTTTCATTAAATAGTCTATTTCCGTCCTTAACGTCTTCTATAAGACCTGAGCCAAAATGTGTTCCTGCTTTTGGCTGATAAATTCCATGTACAATTAGCATCTTATTGAGTGGGTTGTCTACTACCTTATCTGAGATAATTTCGTTTTTCTCATTTAAGTCTTGAATAAAAATCTTTTCTTTTGTGTGAATTTCTCTGTAAATTCTATTTTCTAACTCAAATTGATTTCCTACTAAAGAAAACTCTTGATAAGGAATTAAGATAATACAAAATTCCATTTCACCAGTTTTTGTATTATATTGTGGGAAAACATATCTTGGGTCTAGTACTGCAAGTTTAACATCAGATGCTTTATTAACTTCATCTTCAGAAGGAATCCATTGTGGATAAATAAACCAATCACCAAAGATACCACCAAAATCAGCGATAGTGTTAGTTAGTTTTTTTGGGTTATTGTATTTCCAAACATCATTTACCCATGTATCAATACCATCATTTTTTTGTTCCTCTGAGAAGGCCATAGTCCAGCCATTTCTAAAGGCAAAACGACGCATTTTTTTCACGAATATTTTGCAATAATTAATGGTTACTTGGTCAAATCCTTCAGGAGAAGATTGTGACCAATGAGTACCATCATAAAAATCCCAACAATCTTGGTACTTAGTCACACGCTCAGAATGGTCAGGTCCAAAATTGAACACTTGAGCAAAGAAAGTACTAGAGTATACTTGGGAATCAAAATTTCCTGGTACTGAATATGTCATGTATAGGTTTCACCCCCTTTCAAGTTTATAGTTACTATATCGGCTTAGTATTTATAAACCTTCATTTTCTTGGCCGAGAATAGTTTCTTCCTAAGAATCTGTCTACATTATTTCTTCCTGGTATAAAGATATCATTTTCTACTTCTTCTATATCAGGCATGATTTCGAAGTAAGTACCATACACAGCAAGCATAAGACTATCACAAAAATCATCATGACCTTTATCATTATCAACAGGAGAAGGATTTAAAAGCTTACCACTATAATGTTTTTTAAGAGTAGTCATTTGATACTCAAATTTCTTAAACTTATTTGACTTTCTAGTAGAAGAATGCGCTGGGATTGTGAGTCTTCCACTATTAACTTCTTGTAGTAGATACTTATAACCTCTATCTTTAGAACTAGGACTAAATTTAAATGGCACTACATTAACACTAGGTAATAATATTGAATATCTTTCTCTGATAGGGTCGCCTACTCCTGTAGAGTCACAAACTAATGTATCAACCCAATAGTTTTCTAAGAATGATTTAACTTGGTCATATTGGTTTTCCCAATCATCCCCCTCTAACTCTAGCCAATTAAGAAGTATTTTTGGTGCATTACCTTCATCGTCTTCTTCTCCCCAAATAGGTCTGATTACTGTTACTACAGTAGAGTCTTGTGTTTTTCCTAAGTCAAGCCCAGCCACACATGGAGTTTCATACCACTCCCTAATTGTCTTCATAGATTTATCATAGCATTTGTTATCTAATTGTGCTTTAGTGAATACCATACCTTTTGTGATAGGCCAAATAAGACGATAAGCCATTTTAAATTCATCTGAATCAAAACCTAGTTTTTTAATCTCTTTTTGTATATACTTTTTATAGTAAGGATTATACTTTTGAGCAATAGAATAGTCAATTTCAAAATGAAACTTCTTCTGTGAAGGATTTTTAAAATCTTCAGCTTTATTCTGTTCTATAGTATCGTAAAAATATCCAATATAAACATCAGGAGTACCAGTAGCTACTGTTGTAGCATTTACAGCAGC
>Ga0172381_10001730_pt1 | contig 24929 bp, 24 predicted proteins | sample Leawel6488metaG_FD_119754 | JGI IMG/M metagenome (GOLD analysis project Ga0172381, IMG submission 119754) | Leachate microbial communities from a municipal landfill in Southern Ontario, Canada - Leachate well 64-88 metaG | ecosystem: Engineered > Solid waste > Landfill > Unclassified | place... | reverse complement strand
AGAAGATGGCGGTTTACAGGTCCGACTCTTAATACCAGTTTGTATCCATCGGTTGAAAATGTTATGAGATATGTAGTGTTGAACAATCCTCCGTCCAGCAGTTTATAATCAAATTGTCTCCCGGTGCCAAAATACGTACCGATTATATGGTGGAGTTCATTACTACTCAGTTCTTGAAATAGATTGGAAGATACCATTTTGTTATTACCTCATAAATCGAATAATGCCTGCGGTTTATTGTATATTAACCTGTTTCGGATTGTAAAGTATAATAAATAGAACATTAGTTCCTATTATCTTAGCAGTTAAGGCATATTATAAACATAATTGATTATAAATATTAATTTATTTAATAAATGTATTGACATTGATCAAATGCATGTATAACATGTGATTGTCAGATCATTAGAAAGGAGAACGTAGAAATGAAGAACTATGTACCGTCACAGTGCCCTATATGCCAAGGAGAACTTATCATAACGGATATGCAGTGCAAAGACTGCAATACACATATAAGCGGCGAATTCTATACGACAAAACTTGCGAAGCTGGATCCGGGGCAGTTGGAATTCGTTGAAGCCTTTGTCAAGTGCAGAGGCAGCATAAAAGAAATGGAAAAGGAATTGAAAATTTCATATCCTACCGTAAAATCCAGACTGGAGCTGGTAGCAAAAACAATGGGATTTGAGGATGTTAAGCAAGAGGATGATGCAAGGATGAAGGTCCTTGACAGTATAGAAAAAGGCGAAATGACAGTTGAAGAAGCCTTGAAAATTTTGAAATAGGGGTGAAAATATGAGCAGATCAAGTGAAATAGAATCGATACTGAAACTTCTTGAAGAAGGCAAAATAAACAGTGCACAGGCAAAAGACCTGATAGATGCGGTATCGGACGAAAGTGAAAAAACAGAGAATAAAGAATCGAAAGCAAACTACAGGTTTTACGAGAGGCCGTCAAATGATAACTTCTCATTTGACAGATTAAGCGATATAGGAAATGAGATCAAAGACGCAGTTTTTGATCAACTTGGCGGCATAAAAGCCGATGTATTTGAATCGATGTCATTTGATAAATCGGATAATATAAATTTAAGCGGCCTGGAGAGCAAGGAAATCGAATTTGATTTGGAGGAGATGGCAAAGATCACAATAGAAGGTAAAAACGGTTCTTTGTGCTTCAGGCGCAATCCGTCGGATAAGGTAAAACTGACAGTGGCAGTAAAGCCGTCAGATTTTCACAGGATCGATGAACTTGTCACTGTAGCATATACATCCTCATCATTGGAAGTTTCTGTCGCTGAAGATTACTCATCAAAGATAGTTATTGTACTGATGCTGCCTGATAAAATATTTAAAAGCGTCAAAGCAGAGACGACAAATGGAAATGTAATCTGCTGGGATCTGAAATGCGAGGATATACAGGTCGAAACAAGCAATGGCTCTTTTACAATGAAAAGATGCAGAGGTAATTCTTTGAAAGCAGAAACAAGCAATGGTACCGTAAGTACAGAGCAGAATGACTTTTTTGGATCCATTAATATTGAAACATCAAACGGATCTATACATACAAACGGTGACAGTTCGAAATCTGTTGATCTTGAAACCACTAATGGTTCTATAAAGCTGCAAAGAGGATTTTCGAAGAGTTTCACTGCTGCGACCACGAACGGCACTATCATATTTAACGGATTAAGACCATACAGAAATGAAGGAAATTATCTTATTCAAGGCGAGACGACCAACGGTTCCATCAATGTCAATATACCATCTGAGTATGGAGCAGCTTTCGAATGCGAAACAGGTAAACAAGGCAATATACGTTTAGGTAATAACTTTGTAGCGGATTCCATTCAGAGGAACAACATCGGAAGGATATGTTATGCTAAAGGCGAGAGCAGATATGCGTATAAATCCAACATAATTGCAGGTGTTCAGGCGGAAACGACTAACGGAACGATCGCATTGAATTTCGGTTATTAAAAATTATTGACTTTAGAGGATTTTTATGAAATACTATAAACCATGTTTTGTTAGCTTGAGAAGAGGACTTTTAAAATTACCGTTAGTATTATGTATCATAGGTGTAATTCTGTTATTCATTGCTCTTATGAAGTATGTCATATTGCCTATCGCGGTAACGGTTGTTTCAATAGTAATAGCGGCGGTTACGATTTGTCTGATCACGGCCATCATATTACTGCCGATAGCGATATTATTCGACAGAAAGGGAATAGTTAAAGGTATAGTCAAAAAAAAGCTGATTTAAATCTATATTTGAACTGTAAGGAAATTTAAAAAAAACAACATTGGACGCTTATGTTAAGCTATTTTAATATAGGTGAAAATCGAATACACTTCGGAGGTATTTGTGTGAAAAAAGATGTATCTTCTAAAAAAGAGAAGACAAATGTAAAGCACGTTATAAAAATGATGGCCGGTATGTATAAGGCTACGGTTGAACATAAAAAATGGGGGATAGCAAGATGGGTAGGCGGACTGTTTTCCGGTACGCTTGGTGTTGTTGATGCATACTTTCTTGGATCAGCATTGGATGTTGCTCTGACAAAGGATTATGACAGACTTAAAACATATATAATCGTTCTGGTTGCAATCTTCCTGTTTCGGATACTGCTGATGCTTGTCAATCCTATATTCGATTCTAAATATGAACTGGGATCATATCGTACTCTCACCACTATGGCATACAAAAAAATAGATAAACTGGAAATGGGATATTACGAAAATGTCCATACTGCGGATACTATATCAACGATAGTAGATGATATAGAGAAGATAAAAACCTTCATGGGTAATACCATAGCGGGTTTTCTCTCATATACTCCCATAAACATAATCTTGTCCGTAATAGTTTTATGTATGATCAACTGGCAGCTGACGCTCATTTCTCTGGCGATCATGCCTCTTGTCGGGTTGCTTCTAAACAAGATAGCCAAACCGTTGAAAGAGTCTAAAAACAATATTCAGGAGAATACCGCGGTATTCAATTCCTATCTGAGGGATTTCATCGAAGGAAACGATATATACAAGGCATTCAATATGCAGAGGAAGCACACGCAGAAATTTGAGGAAGTATGTAACGAGATAGCGAATGAATCCAATAAAAGCTCGAAAGTATGGGCAAAAGACCGTGCGGTCAATATCTTCATGCAGATCATACCTCAGGCTTTATGTATGATAGTCTCCGTTTACTACATATCAATAGGAGAACTGACTATCGGTGAATATGTCATATTCAGCAGTATGTTATGGCCATTGGTATGGGCTGTACGCAATATGTTCACAGCATGGGTGGAGATGGTCGGATATTCAGGAACTGCTGAAAGATTTTTCAAATTTCTGGAATACAAGGAAGAGAGAACTGACGGCCATGATTTCGGTACAAAAGATTCTGACATGATAATTGAATTCAAACACGTGTCATTCTCTTATCACGAAAATATACATTTACTTGATGATGTATCCTTTAAACTTGAAAAAGGGAAAAAGATAGCATTAGCGGGGGTAAGCGGAAGCGGGAAAAGCACAATTATGAAACTGCTATGGGGATATTACGATAACTATGCCGGAGAAATACTTGTTTTCGGTCATGATATCAGGAAATGGAACCTTCAGGCTTTAAGGAAATACATGACATCGGTGACGCAGGATGTTTTCCTGTTTGATGACAGCATAGTAAACAACATCAAAACCGGAAATACAGACGCAACAGATGAAATGGTAGAAGAAGCTGCAAAGAAAGCATACATCAATGAATTGATCAGCGATGTCGGGGAAAGAGGATGCAGCGTATCAGGAGGGCAGAAACAAAGGATCGCGGTGGCAAGGGCGCTCCTTAAGGACGCTCCACTGGTACTGCTCGATGAACCGACAAGCGCACTTGATACCAAAGCTGAATATTATGTGCAGAGTTCGATCGAAAGCCTTGAAGCAGGAAGAACTGTCCTGGTCATTGCACACAGATTGTCGACAATAATCGATTCGGACAACATACTTTTACTTGATGAAGGCAGGATATCCGAGCAGGGAACACATAACGATCTGATGAAGAGGAACGGCCGATATGCTGAACTGTACAGAAGGCAGATCGTAGAAAATGAAGAGGTGGCACATGCTTAAAGATCTTAAATATATATTCAAACTGATGGGAAAGCACAAACTTGGTTATTTTACTCTGCTTCCTTTATGGAGCATAGTAGGAAGCCTTATCGATGTGTCGATATCATATTCGCTGAAGTTACTGACAGACTTCTTCATATACAAGAAAGAAGAAAATATCACTTATTTAATAATAATTTTTGGTGCTGCTTTTGTATGCAGCGGTGGATTCTGTATATTGTTTTATCTGCATAACAAGGTCAAAGACAGAATATTGAGGGATATACGGATAGATACTTTCAGGGAAGTACAGAAACTTCCCGCATCATATTTTAAAACGAATCACAGCGGAGATATGGTCTCAAGATTCAATACCGATACCAACAGCGTTACAGCTGTCTTCGGTGAATTTGAGAATGTTGTTGAATCAGTAATAAAAATAGGTATCACAATACCGTTTATTCTTTTTCTGGATGTCCGGTTTGGCGCTATACTATTACTGTTCTCACTCATAACAGGTGTTGTAAATGCCATCTTTGTCAAACCGCTTAGGGAGAAACACAAGAAGACTTTGGAGCAGAGAGCTATCTTAAGCAAAAATGCCACGGAAGCCGTTACCGGTTTCAATGTGGTGAAGATGTTTTCGCTGTCACATTTCCTTCTGGAAAAGTTCATGAAGAGCGTGGATTCAAATTACGAAATAGGTTGGAAAGCTTCGAAACTGTATATTGCTCAAAGGACGCTAAATGGCATGATGTGGAACTTATCGGCTATCATATCTACGATACTGGGCTGTATATATGTTATCAACGGTACTCTTGAAGCCGGAAGCTATTTGGCCATTGTAAGCGGAAACGGTATTGGGTGGGCGTTATCATCGCTTATAACCGCATGGCCGAATCTGCAGAAAGCTTTTGCCGGTTCAAACAGATTAAAGGAACTGTACGATGCTCCAAAGGAACAGGAATTTTACGATGTACCCGGGACCGGATCTGACGCAGGGATAGAGTTTTCTGATGTATCCTTCACATATGAAGTCAAAGTAAAGGACAAAAGCACAGAAATAGAAACAGAAAAGAATGTGCACTTCAGGATAGAAGGACTGGATCTTACGATCGAAAAAGGTAAAATGCTTGCATTGGTAGGCGACAGCGGCGGCGGGAAGAGCACGCTTGCAAAGCTCATATTGGGACTCTATCAGATAGATAAAGGCAGTATCACTATCAACGGGAAGGCATACAGAGATTACAGCCTTGCTGAGCTTCGTGATTCTATGGGTTATGTACCTCAGGATGCGTACATTTTTAACGGAACCATAAAAGAGAATATATTGTACGGAAAGAATGATGCGACGGATGAAGAGGTACAGGAAGCTGCAAAAGCTGCAAATGCGCACGACTTCATAATAGCTCAGCCTCAGGGATATGACACAGCTGTAGGTGAGAGAGGGATAAGGCTATCGGGCGGACAGAGGCAGCGTATCGCAATAGCAAGAGCCATAATCAAGGATCCGTCCATACTGCTTCTTGATGAAGCGACATCATCCCTTGACAGCGAGTCTGAGGAACTTATACAGGATGCTCTGTTGAAATTCATGAAGAAGAAAACCTCGATCGTTATAGCGCACAGATTATCAACGATAGTGAACGCTGATAAGATATGCTATATAAAGGACGGGCATGTGCAAGAGCAGGGTACTCATGAGCAGCTGCTGAAGCTGAACGGCAATTACCGGGAGCTGTACTACAGGGAATTTGCAAAGGTATGAAATGAAAAGGATCCGTCTGTGTATTGCTTTGAGAGACTGTTACATACTGAATACGGTCTGATCCTATTGGGTTATTCCGTATTACAGCATTTAGGATTTTTACAATGAATTTACACACAGATGCAGACCTATGAAAGTGAGTGATGAAAATGAAAGATATTTTTTCTCAAGTGGAAAGTAATATGAATGAACTTGTAGAAAAGCATGTTTGGTGGTCTGTGTGTGCAACATGCGAACAGATGCAAAATGCCACTAATGGTGTTCTTGAACTGAAGCTCGGTATCAGGAAAAGCGTACCGACCGAATGGATCTCAGACATTAAAGGTAAGGATGTTCTATGTCTTGCGGGAGCTGGCGGATTACAAGCACCGCTCCTTGCTTGTGCAGGTGCGAATGTAACAGTCATCGATATTTCGGAAAGGATGTTGGAGAAGGATCAGGTCATTGCTCGTGACAACAACCTGAATATACGAATTGAGCATGGTAACATATGTGATCTGTCACGATTTTCGAATGGAAGTTTTAATTATATTATCAATCCTGCTTCACTCTTTTATGTTCCGGATGTTTTACCGGTTTTTAAAGAGTGCTACAGAGTACTGCGAAAAGGCGGTAGTCTTATTCTTGCCGCACCGAATCCCATTGCATACGTTTGCGATTATATAAAGAATGAAAATGGTGGATACTACAAAGCAGTTAACCGTATGCCATATAAGTCAACTGATCATGTTGATCAAAATGGATGGATTGAATACGGACATACGATGGAGGACTATATCGGTGGCCAGATATCCTGTGGGTTTGTCATATGCGGATATGTTGAAGAGCAAATGGATGATATAACAGAGCTGAATTTCATGACAAAGGCTGATAAACTATAATGAGATAGTATTATTCCAATTACTGTCTTCAGTAGTAAATGCAATTCATTGTAAATGCTGCTTAAGCTGAACGTTAATTACAGAGAGGGGATCATCTGATCCCTTTTTTTATTTGCTTATCTTTATCGTAAGAGCAATAGCATCCGCTTTTTCACCTGACAGTACTGCATCAGGATGAGAATAATATGCAGGGTAATATGCAACAGTATATGATGCGTCGTTGAAGGAAGTGTCATAAGAACTCTCATTGTCTCTTGTCCCGGTGATATAGTATTCTATCGTATCACCCTTGACAGCATTGGTTTTTTCCTGGATATTAAAGGTATATTTATAGTTTGGATCACAGTCAGCTATATCCGTATGCTGCCATGCATTTCCGTTAACGGAGTAAAACAGGGTGATATACTTCAGTCTGAATCTCCCGTAACCTCCATAAAATTCCGGATTTTCCGTGTCACTGCTTATATAGGCATATATTGAAAACTCCGCTGTCTCTTCATTGTAACTCGGATAGGAAAATACATCAAGATCAGATCCGTTTGTCCAGTTTACACAATCTGCAAACAGGTCATATATCTGAAAATGAATATCTCTGGTTTCATTAACCCTGCCTATATGAAGATGCGAATCATAACGGAGATAATCGTCAATGGTAGCAATGGGAATCGAAGTATATACATATTGACCTACTGACAGACCGCTTATTGGCACAATATGCATATATTCAATATATGCGTACTCACCGATGCCTATATCAGATCTAACTAATATATATCCGGTCTGAGAGGATATGTCAGTATCCATGTACACTATCTCTCCGTCATAAATGGGATATATCAATTCCCCTACATTGATAGTAAGATCCGTGCCCTGATGAGGGTTAGTACCGCTGACATTCCTTGGCTGATTGTTTTTGCTGGTGCAAAGAGGCCAATACTCTAAGCCATCTTTGTTTTTATATGGAGAAAGAGCTTGTATTGACATGTTGTCTGATACATTCTGTATAAATGATCGGGCATATTGATCCGAAGCAGAGGATACGCTGAGTATCTGGCTCAGTAAAACCAGAATGAGCAGCACGGTATTCGTTATTTGTTTAGTAGGAGAATATATATGTCTTTTCATTACCTGTTGCGTCCTCATAGCCGCTTATAAGAAACCTGTTTTCATCCACCCACTGTTTGTAAAGTACTCTAAAGGGCACATCGATGTTATATGTCCTTATCACATTATTTGAAGATAAGTCCAGAAACAACATAGACACTTCGGTTTTATCCAATATTGTGACAGCGCATATGCTGTTGAATATATTTGTGCTGATACTTAATGCTGCCGATGAAGTACCTGCCGATCCTTCCGCTTCACCAAGGGATAAAATGTTGATGATATTATATGTATGGCAGTATTCCTTTGTGTATATATAATAAGGATATGAAAAACTGCCGTTAACAGATATGTCATTGGATACCGTTCCTAATACTTTGCTGGATATTTCTATACGCATCAACCTGTTATTACAAGTGAAAAATACTGTGTCTGCTGATATATATGCATCAGTATAGAATGCATCTTTTAGAAGCAGCTGATCCTCACCCGTGACCAGGTCATATATCCGCATGTCATTGGTTTTGCCGTTATCACGTCTGTTTGTAAGATATAACAGATATTTGCCATCGGTAGACAGGATCGGCTTTGTACCCCAGTATAGACCATTTGCATCATTTGTGCTCAATGCATGATCATATGTGATATTACCATCATTTTCTGGGAGAAGCGTTATCAGAGTAGCAAGATAAAAATCAACCATGTATATTTTATGCATATTCCATACTATATATTTTCGATGGTTTGAATCCGGAATGGATATGAATGCGGTATTGAGCGAACTGTTGGATCCTGATTCATAAACAGGGTACATGCCTGAATCGATAGTGATTATGGGAACTGATATTGAAAATCCGTCATCACAGGAAAGAACGACCTGCGTCGTGTCATAATCTAAAGGTAATACAGGTATGGAATTCTGATACTGTATAAGATAGTCAAAAACCTCTGTTTCAGGTGCCAAAGGATCCGTTATCGTTTCTGAAGGCTCATCCTCAGCGGTCTCACTCGCCGTGGGTAGTAAAGACTGCTGTGGAGCAGTACTGGATACATCACAGGAAGCAAGGCTTGATGCCATCAGAATGGCAGACAATATAGTAATAGCTGTTTCCGATATCTTTTTCAAATCATTCACCTGTATATATTTTATATAGTATTTTACAGAATAACAATATTTTAATTTTTATTGGATTACATATATCAAAATGATATAATGAAAATATTGATACATAAGATAAAGGAGGGCAAACCTTGAAAAAAAAATATCTTTCAATTCTGCTTATACTTTCACTCCTAGTGATAATGATCCCGGTAAGCGCAGCGGACGATTCATACAACAAAAATGAAGTAAACAGCATTTATGCAATAACAACACTTGACACACTGGCAGCATCAAGTGCCATTTTAGTAGAAGCAAAGACAGGTCAGGTGCTTTATTCCAAGAATCAGGACACCAGGATACCGATAGCGAGTATGACAAAAGTCATGACGACATATCTGGTAATGGAAGCTGTTAAAAACGGTTCTATAAGTTATGATACGATAGTTACATGCAGCGAAAATGCTCATGGAGTGGAAGGTTCATCAGTCTATCTTAATATAGGCGAGGAATTCACTGTTAAGGATCTGTTGTATGCCATAGAGATACGATCGGCAAATGATGCGGCAGTTGCGTTGGCGGAAACTGTTGCAGGTTCTCAGGATGCTTTTGTTAATCTGATGAATGCCAAAGCCACTGAACTTGGAATGTATGATACATATTACAAAGATTGCTCAGGGCTTACAGATGCGGGACACTACAGTACCGTAAAGGATATCTCCATAATCGCATGCGCGCTTGTGAACGATTATCCTGAAGTATATGAATTCACGACGACTCTGGAGAAAGCATTCAGGGATGAAAGCCATAGGGATTACCAGTATATGGTCAACAGAAACAATCTGCTGAATTACTACAGTAAAGCTACAGGTCTTAAAACAGGGTTTACAACAGCTGCCGGTTATTGCCTTATCGGTTCAGCTGAATCAGGGGATATCAGCCTTATAACAGTAGTTACTGGCGAACCAAACAACAATTCAAGGGTCGCTGAAGCCGCATATCTTCTTGATAACGGATTCCAGAATTACATGTATACAAGCACAGGTGATGATGGACAGATGGCGGGAACTATCGAAGTTAAAAAAGGTGTTGGAAAAACAGTAGAGACATATGCAAAAGGCACCCTTACATTTTTCATGAAAAAGAGCGATACCACGCTTATAACCAAAGAAACAATATTTGATGTTGTGACACTGGAGGCTCCTGTAACTGCTGAAACGGTGGTCGGAAAGGTCGTATACACACTGAATGGCGAGGTAATAGGGGAGATCCCGGTGCTGACATCAGCAGGTATGGAGAAGGCGGGTTTCTGGGCTTTGTTATGGCGTTCAGTACTCTCCTGGTTCGGTATAGACTGGAAAGAATAAGTTTTTTGCTTTACATCATCCGCTGCGATAGATATAATTATTGAAAGGACGGAGATGTAGGGATATGTGGGAAGATCTTTTGGATTCGCTAAAAACCATGCTGTATATGTTGCCGATCATGGTCATTACATTGACCCTTCATGAGTGCGCTCATGGGTTGATGGCACTTAAACTGGGTGATACAACGGCGAAGGACGCGGGAAGACTCACATTGAACCCTCTTAAGCATCTTGATCCGCTCGGCGCGATCATGATGCTTGTTGCGCATATCGGCTGGGCAAAACCGGTCCCTGTGGATCCCATGCGTTTTAAGAACCCGAAAAACGGGATGGCTCTGGTAGGGCTTGCAGGTCCGATGACGAATCTTGTGATCGCTTTTGGCTGTTCTTTTCCTGTGGCATTGATAGAAAGGGGCGTATATTTCCGCGGTTGGGAATTTACCGCTGTATTAAGTATCGTTTACACATTTTTCTATCTTATGTTCGTGGTGAATATCACATTGGCTATGTTTAATCTGATACCTATCCCGCCGTTTGACGGTTCAAGGATACTTTTCGGAGTGTTGCCGAATAAGTACTATTTTGCTGTGATGCGGTATGAAAGAATTGTAGGTATGATCTTTTTAGTTGTGTTTTTTATTTTCAGATCGCAGTTTTCATCGTTTTTGAATATAGTCAGTTCACCTATCAAGGATGCATTCATGTTTGTTGCGGACTGGTTTGTGGATTTATTTTTTTAGGAGGTCGTTATGAACAAAAAAGTCGTATTGAGCGGCACAAGAAGCACCGGTGCGTTACATTTTGGAAATTATTTCGGTGCTGTGGAGAATTGGGTAAGTCTGCAGGATAAATTCGATTGCTATTTTTTCATCGCTGACTGGCATTCACTTACAACAGGATATGAAAATACTTCGAATTATATCCAGAATATAAATGACGTAGTGATGGATCTTTATGCATCCGGGTTGGATCACAGCAAATGCAACATATTCCTGCAGTCAAGAAATCAGGATCATGCTGAACTGCATCTGCTTCTATCGATGATCACTCCTTTGTCATGGCTTGAGAGATGCCCTACATATAAAGAACAACTTCTGCAGCTGACGGATAAAGATATCCGTACATACGGTTTTTTAGGATATCCCAATCTTATGGCATCCGACATTTTGGTTTACAGAGCTGATGCCGTTCCTGTAGGCGAAGATCAGCTTCCGCATCTGGAAATAACCAGGGAGATAGCCAGAAGATTCAATTTTCTATACGGGGATACATTCCCGGAGCCTCAGGCCTTACTGACTAAAGCAAAGGTACTGCCCGGACTCGACGGCAGAAAAATGAGCAAGAGCTATGGAAATACTATTGCTTTGAAAGATACCGGTGATGTGCTAAGAACAAAAGTAATGAGTATGGTCACTGACCCGTCAAGGATCAAAAAAACCGATCCCGGGCATCCGGACATCTGTTCTGTTTATGCATTCCATAAAGTTTTTAACGAAACTGAAACACCTGCTATATGTGAATCCTGTAAAAAAGGTGAAATAGGTTGTGTAGCATGCAAAAAGAACCTGTATCAGAAGGTTTCAGAGTATATGGAACCAATCACTACAAGAAGAAAAGAGATCGAGGCACGGCCTGACCTTGTAAGGGATATACTTATTAAAGGTACCGCAAATGCCAAGATCAAAAGCGCCGAAACGATGGAATCGGTAAGAAAGGCCATGAAGATAAATTGGTAAGCTATCAGATAAAACTTGAAAATTATGAAGGTCCTCTCGATCTTCTGCTGCATCTTATAGATGAAAATAAGATGAGTATTTATGATATCAAAATAGCAGTCATAACCGAACAGTACCTGGATCATCTGATGGCCATGCAGGAAATAGACATGGAGATCGCATCGGATTTTCTTGTTATGGCTGCTACACTGCTTCATATCAAGTCAAGATCACTGCTTCCAAAAAACAAGGATGAAAAGACTGATTCCGAAGCCGACCTGATAGCCCAGCTGATAGCATACAAAAAATTCAAAATAGCAGGCGAAAGATTCAGATCGATCCATGAGACTGGTCAGCAGTATTTCTATGGTACTGCATCGCACGAGGATTTTGGTGTTTCGGAAAAAACATATATTCTGTCAAAGAGTATACTTACGATGATGTACAGGGAAACCATTCAAAAGCAGATGAACAGGACAAATGAGAAAGCGATAGATATAAAGGAAATAATAAAAAAAGAAAAGTTCTCGCTTGCCGGGTCTATCAGAAAAGTGATCGACGTTCTGTTTAGGGAGAAGAGGATAAGCTTTTTTGACAAGTTCAAATCAAAAGCTACATCAAAACTCGATCTTGTAACAGATTTTTTATCGCTTCTTATCCTTTCTGGTGAGAAAAAGGTCTTATTGAAACAGAAAAAGCCTTTTGATGATATATTTGTCGAAAGCACTGATAATTTGAGTTACAGTGAAGATAAAAAAGAAACGTATGATTGGGAGTAACTAATGGATAGAGAACAGATCAAGAAAATCACCGATGCGATACTTTTTGCCAGTGGGGAACCGGTAGAAGCTTCAAAGATCAGCGAAATACTGATGATGGATAAGGTAGAGCTTATCGGGATAATAGATGAATATATGGAAGAACTGAAGAGCACTGACAGGGGCATACTGATAAAAAGGATAAATGACTCGTATCAGATGTGTACGAATCCGCATTACTATCCTTTGGTAAGACAGTTATATGAGAAGAAGAAGACTGAGACATTATCAAGAGCCGCATATGAGACTTTAGCTATCATAGCATATAACAAAGAAGCCACAAGAACGAAAATAGAGTCAGTAAGAGGAAATTCCGACAGCCCGCTCAAAACATTGCTAGAAAGAGGATTAGTCATTGAAGCCGGCAGGCTTGAAGCTCCGGGAAGGCCTGTACTGTACAAACCGGCTGAAGAGTTCTATAGGGCATTCAATGTATCAACTCTTGATGATCTGATACCGATCGATAATCTCGATGAGGATGCAGCGACAGTCAATGAATAATAAAAACCGGTCATGTGACCGGCTCTGTTTTATTTAAAAAAGTCAGATAATTTACCATTGTATGTTGCCATACCTATCTGGGAGAAACTTGTCTTTCCGTATCCTCCGTAGTCCTCGTTTATTGCTTTGTCTGAAGCAGCTATCGCTTCTTTGTCGATCCTGTGGTTAGATGTTCCTGTACCTTCATACCACAGATAGTATGTATTCTTATGCCTGTATACTGTGGCAAACCATAGAGCCCCTTCGTCCCATTCGCCGGGAGCACCTCTTTCTATGATCGTTTTATCGCTCTTTTCCCAGTGAAGCAGGTCACTTGACCGTGATATGCCTATCGTTTCCGGATAGTCCTTGAAAATCCTGTTTGATCCGAAGAAACTGTAATATATGCCGTTTTCATAAAATATCCTGTTTGTCGATATACTGTGACAGTCTCCTTCAGGTTCAAAGACCAGTCTTTCTTTTGAAACGTCGAAATCTATTCCGTTCGTACTCGTACAGACATAGAATTTAGATATGCCTTTTGATCCCTCAGTCCATCTTTGATAAAACAGATATACCCGTCCATCCTTGATAACTACTTCAGGGACGACCGCATTATGTATGATAGGATTGGATCCGTATTTCACAAAATCGATCCCATTATCCGAGATCGCAAGAGCGACGCTGTGCGGTATCTCCTTTGAATGAGCGGAATAATAGAGATAGATTTTTCCGTTTATAACTGCTGAAGCGGGATCGAGGATATAGCTGGAGTCATAGTCAGAAGGTTTTACTCCTACTTTAATGATCGGCTCCTTGCATGTATAGTCCCATGTAATACCGTTGAAAGCCTCTTTTGTACATGTGGAAACGCCCATCTGATCGTGATTTTCCACTCCCTGGCCTCTGAAGTAGAAGAATAGTTTATCATTAAATTCCAGTATATCGGGATTTGCGGCATATTTACTGTAAAATGTATCTTTTGTCCTTGGTACGACTGGATTCAACGCGTATTTAGTAAACATATTTCGACCTCCGGATTAATTTCTTATCATTCTATTATATACTTTCCCTGTATTCAATATATTTATTGTAAGGTGCCTGGTTTGGTAGTAAAATCTGCTTATATAATATTTTGAATAAAGGAAGGTTCTCATGGAATTGACTTCCGAACAGCTCGCTCAAAGAGAAGAAATAAAAAAAGAGGGAAACAGAAGAACTATTTCAGGATATTTAGCCATTATCTGCTTTATAGTGCCGCTGATAGTATGGCCGTTTTTAACGCAGAGGTTTTTTTATTCGAAAATGCTGGTGTTATATGCATCTGCAGTCCTGATGATCGTGTTCCTTCTTGCTTTGAAGCTTTTACCGTCAAAAAAGATTTTTTTGGAACCTGCAGTCATATCCGTACTGTTTTTTCTTGCATACACGACAGCGACACTCTTTACATCAATAAATATAAGTCTGTCTCTTAACGGTCTCCATGAGAGAAAAGAAACATATTTTATAATAGTGATATACATTTTCTTTTACCTGGTGGCGGCAAGCCAGTATAGTTACAGGAAGTGGCATGTTGTCTTATTTGCCGTAATGATAAGCATAATATGCGTATATGCCATATTCCAGCTGTTCGGTATCGAGCTGCTGGATGCTACCGGCTTATTTACATACAAGATAACGGAATCATGGCATTATATAGCCTTTTCTACAATGGGTAACCCTAATTTTCTGGCAAGCATGCTTGCATGTGCTTTACCGATATTGGTATATGCTTTTATCAGAACAGGTAATTATCTGTGGGCTATACCGATGGCTCTTGACTATTTCATACTGCTTGCGACAAACACCAGAGGTTCATGGATAGGAGCATTCATAGCATTTGTTGTTCTTATAATATTTTCCCTGAAGCAGAAAATCCGATGGAAGCTGGTCATAATATGCTGTGTGATACTCGCTGTATTGACTGTGCTGTATGCCTTATTTTTTTCCTCTTTTCTTAGCAGATTTTTCAGCGCTTTTACAGATATTGCAACGGTTGTCACTGCTGAAAGTGAAATGGAGACCGCAACCGCAGGTTCATATCGTATCGGTATATGGAAAGGCGTCTGGATGCTCATTATGAAAAAACCGTGGACAGGATACGGTATTGAAACACTTGGCCAGGCAATAATGAACGATAATGAAGTCGTGTTATACCTCAGAAGTATAAGCCCTCATATAGTATTCACGAATAAGGCGCATTGCGAATTTTTAAACATATGCGTGTCAAGCGGTATACCTGCCGGGATAGCATATCTGTCAATATGTATTTTCACATTGATTAAGGGATTTATGAACATAAAAAAGAATATGCTTATACTGCCTCTGACCACGGCGGTTTTAGCGTATTTCATTCAGGGTATGCTGAATATAAGCAACAACGGGATAGCTTTTATCTATTATATCCTTATGGGTATATTGCTTTGCATGTGTAATAAAGAAGACACAGATCTGCACAAAGGGTATATAATCATGAGTACGCCAAAGACATATACTGATATGCCTTCGGGAAATACAGATGAAAAGAGTGATATCAATGGATAAAATGCGTTTACAGAAATATATATCGACTGCAGGAACAACATCAAGAAGGAAAGCTGAGGATCTTATATTTTCAGGTCACGTGACGGTCAACGGGGAAAAAGTCACGGATATCGTGATGGTAAATGATGAAGATGATGTACGGATCGATGGTAAACCGGTAAAAAATAGCGAAAAGAAGCTCTATTACGTTTTCAATAAACCGGAAATGGTCATAACATCGATGGACGATCAGTTCAGCAGGAAAACTGTAAGCGATTTTTTTAATAACATACCTGAAAGGGTATATCCTGTCGGGCGACTGGATTATGATTCATCAGGCGTACTGTTCATGACAAACGACGGGGATTTTGCCAATTTCATGATGCATCCGAGCAACGAGATAGTCAAAACCTATTATATCGTCGGTAAAGGGGAAATAACTGATGATATAAAAGGAAGACTGGAAAAAGGGGTTGATATAGGAGGATACGTCACATCACATGCGGAGGTCACCGATATAACCAATAAAAACGGAGTGTGTGAGGCATATCTGAAGATACATGAGGGTAAGAACAGGCAGATCAGGAAAATGTTTGAAGCTGTGGGGATAAAAGTCATAAGGCTTCAGAGGACGGCAATAGGAACTATTGAACTTGGGATCCTGAAAAAAGGACATTACCGTACGATGCTGGAAAAGGAACTGATTTCATTGGGTTATAAAAAATAAAATTCACAGTATATATAAAGAAAGAAAAATATTGTACGAGTATATTAGAAATGATATAATGTACCGCAATGGGCATTACAGTATTACGAGGTAAATATATGAATATGGGTAATAAAGTCAATGACCTGCGTGCCAGGAAGCAGAATGCATCACTGGGCGGAGGGCAGACTAAAATTGAAAGACAGAAAGAAAAAGGCAAGCAGACAGCAAGAGAGAGGATCCTCGGATTGTATGATCAGGGTTCTTTTGTAGAAATCGATGCTTTTGTTGAAACGAGAAGCATTGATTTTGATATGCAGAACAGAAAAGTCATGGGTGACGGCGTTGTCACCGGATATGGCCGAATAAACGGAAGACTGGTTTTCTCATCTACTCAGGATTACACCGTCATGCATGGATCTATGGGAGAAATGCATGCTAAGAAGATATCTAAAATGCTGGATATGGCCGTAAAAATGGGTGCTCCTGTAGTGTTTATCAATGATTCTGACGGTGCAAGGCTTGAAGAAGGTGTTGATGTGCTTGCAGGTTTTGGGGATATTTTCCAGAAAACTGCAACTGCAAGCGGAGTTATTCCGATGATCTCAGTGATCCTTGGAACATGCGCCGGAGGTGCCGTATATGCTCCAGCTCTTACGGATTTCATAATCATGTGCGACAAGACAAGTCATATGTATATGACAGGACCTTCTGTTATTGAGGCTGTTACCGGAGAGAAAACAAATGCCGATGACCTTGGCGGATCGCATACACAGACTGAAAAGACAGGCAATGCTCACTTAAGATATGCAGGCGAGAACGAGTGTCTTCTAGGATTAAAGAAACTCTTATCATATCTTCCGGATAATAACCTTTCAGCTTCACCCGTTGTCAACGGTACAGACGATGTCAACAGAGCTGTTGCAGAGATATATGACATGATACCTGAAGATCCTAAAATGCCATATGATATAAGGAACATAGTAACTGCTGTAGTTGATGCAGGAAGCTTTATGGAGATACAGCCGGATTTTGCAAAAAACATGATCACGGGACTTGCAAGAATAGGTGGAAATTCTGTCGGGATAGTAGCAAACAATCCACAGTTCCTTGACGGAAATCTTGATGTCGACGCATCAGATAAAGCTGCAAGATTCGTTTTGTTCCTTGACTCATTCAATATTCCGATATTGACATTCACTGATGTACAGGGATATGCGATCGGTGTGAAACAGGAAACGATGGGGATCGTGCGTCATGGCGCAAAACTTATATATGCTTTCACTGAAGCTTCAGTTCCAAAGATCAATGTTATAGTCGGAAAAGCGTTCGGAGGAGCATATATTGCAATGAACAGCAAGCATCTTGGAGCTGACGTGGTTTACGCTTTCCCAACAGCTCAGATAGCTGTAATGGGGACCGAGGGAGCCGCTGATATCATATATGCAAAAGATATAGCAAAGAGCGAAGATCCTATAAACTTCAGAAAAGATAAGATCGACGAATACAGGAACAGATTCGCTTCACCATATGAAGCCGCTAAAAAAGGTTATGTCGATGATGTGATAGATCCTGCATTCACCCGCGCATACATTGCTGTAGCGTTGGATATGCTGAAATCAAAAAGAGAAACAAGACCCAATAAAAAACATGGCAATATGCCGCTTTAACAGACACGGAGGATTTATATAATGAAAAAGTTTTTAGCTAAGGTTAACGGAAAAGAATATGTTGTGGAATTGACGGAAATAGGTTCGGATAATACTATATATGCCGCTCCTGTGGTACAGCCTGCTGTATATGCAGTACAACCGGCAGCTCCGGCAACTGCAGTACCGGCTGTAGAACCGGTTAAAGAGGCAGCCAAAGAAGCTCCTGCTGTTAAGGCTGTTCCTGCAGGCTCCATTGGCTCGGTAAAGGTCGAAGCTCCTATGCCCGGGACCATATTGAAGGTAGTTGTGGAAGTAGGCCAGAAGGTAAAGAAGAACGAACCTCTCTGCGTATTGGAAGCAATGAAAATGGAAAACGAGATAGTTGCTGCTGATGAGGGCGTTGTCGCATCCATCAATGTCGCCAAAGGTGATGCTGTGGAAACAGGTCAGCTGTTGATTTCCATGAACTAGGAAGGAAATGAGTAAAAAATGAGCAAAGTAAAAATTACCGAAACCATATTGAGAGATGCGCATCAATCCCTGATAGCGACAAGAATGAGTCTTGCTGATATGAAGGATGCCCTAGTGGATCTTGATAAGATAGGGTATCATTCGCTGGAATGCTGGGGAGGCGCAACATTTGACTCCTGTGTAAGATTTCTGCATGAAGATCCGTGGGACAGACTGAGATACATAAAAAGCCATGTTAAAAATACAAAACTTCAGATGCTGTTAAGAGGGCAGAACCTTTTAGGATACAAGCATTATGCCGATGATGTAGTGGAATACTTCGTACAGAAGTCCATAGCAAACGGTATCGATATCATAAGGATATTTGATGCTCTTAACGATGCAAGAAACCTTGAGACCGCAATGAGAGCCTGCAAAAAAGAAGGCGGGCACGCTCAGGGGACGATATGTTATACGATAAGTGCCGTACATACATTTGAACAGTACATCAAAGATGCGAAAAACCTTGTCGATCTTGGTGCTGATTCTATATGTATCAAGGATATGGCAGGCCTTCTTCTTCCATATACTGCATATGATCTTGTAAAAGTATTAAAGGAAAATGTGAAACTGCCTATACAGCTTCATACGCATTATACTTCCGGTACGGCTTCCATGGTATATCTTAAAGCCGTTGAAGCAGGCGCTGATATCATCGACTGCGCGCTGTCTCCTTTTTCACAGGGTACCAGCCAGCCTCCTACAGAAAGCATGGTAGCATCCTTCAATGGAACTCAGTATGATACAGGTCTTGATCTTAAAGCGATCAATGATATATCAGAAAAATACTTCAAGAGCGTTAGGGAGAAATATTTAGCTTCCGGACTTTTAAGCACTAAAGTAATGGGCGTGGATATAAAGACGTTGATATATCAGGTACCGGGCGGAATGCTTTCCAATCTCGTCACACAGATGAAGGAAGCCGGTAAGGAGAATAAGCTACAGGATGTTCTAAATGAAGTTCCAAGAGTAAGAGAAGACTTTGGATTTCCTCCGCTTGTTACGCCTACCAGCCAGATAGTCGGTACGCAGGCAGTCATGAATGTCATTTCGGGCGAGAGATACAAGATGGTACCTAAAGAATCGAAGGATCTTGTCGCAGGCAAATATGGAAAGACTCCTGTTGCCATAAAACAGGATATCATCGATCTGATACTTAAAGGTGAGAAGCCTATAACATGCAGACCTGCTGATGAAATACCTCCTGCGCTTGAGGAAACAAAGAATGAGATGAAAGAATATATGGAGCAGGATGAGGATGTACTTACTTATGCCATGTTCCCGAAGGTTGCAAAAGACTTTTTTGAATACCGCAGAGCTCAGAAGTATAAGATCGAAAAGGAACTGCTGGATAAAGAGGAAATGGTCCATCCGATATAAATAAATGAATCAGACGCACCTTCAGGCTTCAAATGGCCTGAAGGTGTTTTATTAGCCGCCAGATATTTTGATTTTGCATTATTACGGGGGCAGTTATGCAAAAAAGGTAAATATATTGTATAATAGATAAACATCAGAGGTGATCACATGAGTATAAAAGATAAACTGAAAAGCACAAAAGGTTTCAGCAAAGGGCAGAAGAAAATCGCGGAGTATGTTCTGGAGAATTTCGATAAAGCTCCATTTTACACCGCAACGAAACTGGCATCTGAAGCTGATACATCAGAGTCAACTGTTGTCAGATTCGCTATAGAGCTTGGATATGACGGATATCCCGAAATGCAGAGGGATATGATGGAAGTGGCAAGACAGACTCTTACATCAGCTGAAAGGCTGCAGACAATATCTGACACGATCGAACTGGACAATGTACTTATGTCTGTAATGAAATCAGATATCATGTCTATAAAGGAAACGATGGACATGATAGACAGCGATACGTTCAATAAGGTCATCGATGAAATAGTGAAAGCCAAAAGGATCTATATACTTGGCATAAGAAGTTCATTCTCAGTTGCGATGTATATGTCGATCTATTTCAAGCTCATGTTCGACGATGTATGTCTTGTCGGGATGCCCGGAGCAGCTGATATATTCGAAGAGATAATATCCATATCAAAAGATGATGTGTTCATAGGCATCACTTTCCCAAGATATTCAAGAAGGACACTGCACGCCATGGATATAGCAAAAAAGAGCGGTGCGAATACGATCGTGATAACAGATAGCCATGATGCGCCTATAGCAGGAATAGCAGACAGCGTTTTAGTCGCCAGATCCGGTCTTACGGGATTTATCGATTCGCTGACAGCACCCATATCAGTCGTAAATGCGTTAATAGCCGCATGCGGCATAAAGAAAGATAAGGAACTCCTTGTCCGGTTCGAGAATATGGAAAAAATATGGGATGAGCATTCAACATATACAAAGGATGTGAAACCGCTGATATGAAAGATATATATGATGTCGTCGTGATCGGTGCCGGTGCAGCAGGTATGATGGCTGCATGCACATGTGCAAAAAGGAAATTATCCACTCTTGTTATTGAACAGATGAAACAGGAAGGCAGCAAAATACTTGTTACCGGAAAAGGAAGATGTAACATTACTAATGATTGCGATCCCAAAGAAGTCATTGCTAATGTTATGTCGAACGGTTCCTTTCTTTATTCAGCGATATATGGATTCCCTCCTGCGGATATAATCGATTTTTTCAACAGCATAGGTGTTGAAACAGTTACCGAAAGGGGAAGGCGTGTATTCCCAAAATCAGGCAAAGCTATCGATGTCAGAAATGCGCTGGCTGAACACATGAAAGCATGCAAAGCAGAAGTGCTGAAAGATCATAAAGTAACCGGGATATCAAGATCACCTGACGGTGAGATCAGCATATATATGAAAGATAAAAACAACATAGATGATCTGTGTTTCTGCCGTAATTGCATCATAGCGACCGGCGGGATGTCATACAGATCTACGGGAAGTGACGGTTCAGGATATGAACTTGCAAGACAGTTAGGTCATACTATTATTCCCCTTAAGGGAGCACTGACAGGTCTTAATACATACCAGAAATGGGTTTCGGGAGCAATGGGTCTTACGCTTAAAAATGTCAGCCTTACATTATATAAAGATAACAAGGAGCTTTTCAAAGAACAGGGTGAGCTTCTTCTGACTCATTTCGGTATATCAGGTCCCATAGTACTTACAGGAAGCAGGTATCTTCTCGATACCGACTATAAAAACTGCAAGGCTGTTATAGATCTCAAACCGGCGCTGGATGAGGAGACTTTATACAGGAGGATCACAAAGGATCTTGAGGAAAACAGCAATAAACAGCTGGTGAACAGTCTGGATGCTTTGCTTCCACAATCGCTTATCCCAATAATAGTGAAATTATCCGGCATCGACCCGGATAAGAAATCCAATCAGATCTCAAGGGAAGAAAAAAATGCATTGGTTTTTCTGCTCAAGCATCTGTCACTGGATGTTAAAAGCGGGATGGATATCGATGATGCTGTTGTCACAAAGGGCGGAATTGCCGTTAAGGAGATCAATCCGTCCACAATGGAATCAAAAATATTTAAAAACTTATACTTTGCAGGTGAGATCATCGATGTTGACGCTCTTACCGGAGGATATAACCTCACGATAGCATTCGCTACGGGGAGGCTTGCAGGTAAAAGCATCGAAGCGCGCTGATTCCATATTGTAAACGATATTCAGAATATATATAATTAGCCTGAGTTCAGATGAAAGGATCAATAATGGACAATGAAAGGATCGTAGGTAGTAAAGATACATCAAAAGCAGCTATCAGATTATCTATGACTGCCTCTAGAGAAGATGAATACAGCCTTATAAAGGAACTCGGAGAAATCGGGATAAAGTCAGTAGCAGTAGACTTCGGAGGTGATTTTATCACAAGCGTCACCAAGATAATCGAAAGAGCTGTCGTTGCTTCCAAAAGGCAGAATATCATACTGGATGTACACCATGAACAGGGTGCGGTAGTAGGAGCCACAAGGGAAGCGCTCGGTCAGATAATGCCTAAAGCGATAGGATGCAGTGTAGGCGGTAAAATAGGGATAGCAAGATATAATGATCATATCGCCGTAGCTGTTTTTACGGGGATAGGTTTTTTAAATTTGGATGAAATAGGAATAGGATTAGGACACAGGACCATATGATAAACAGATCGATAGCGATAGACGGACCGGCAGGAAGTGGCAAGAGCATAATGGCAAAACTATTATCAGAGAAAAAAGGGTATGTGTATCTTGATACCGGTGCGATGTACCGTACAGTAGCCCTTAAAGCGATCAGATGCGGAATAAGTACGCTAGACGGTAAAAAACTTGGGGACCTTATTAAAAATATAGATCTCAAGCTTGTCATAGAACATAATACCCAGCATATGTTTCTTGACGGTGAATGCGTGGATACGCTTATTCGCACCAATGAGGTAAGCAAAGGCGCTTCCGATGTTTCGAAATTCCCACCTGTAAGACTGTTTTTAGTCGAAATGCAGAGGGATATCGCCAAGAAATATGATGTGGTGATGGAGGGAAGGGATATAGGCACATATGTGCTTCCTCAGGCTGATTTTAAATTTTTCCTTACCGCAACCAATGAGATACGAGCGGAGAGAAGATATAAACAGATGATTGAGGCAGGCAAAAACACAACATATGAGGAAATACTTGCTGATATCATATACCGTGACAAACAGGATTCAGGAAGGGATTTTGCACCGTTAAAAAAGGCTGATGATGCCATTTTGATCGATACGACCAACAAAAATATTGATGAAGTGTTTAATACACTGTTAGGATGTATAAATGGAAGATAAGTATTTTCGCAGATTCTGCAGAGGCATAGTCCGCTTCATAGTTCATATATTATACCGGGTAGAATATGTAGGTGAAAAATATCCTTCACAGGGGCCATGCATTTTATGCCCCAACCATCTGAGTGTACTGGATATAGTATACGTTTTACTGTACTCAAGAACACGGTGGGTCTACTTTATGGCAAAGAGCGAATTGTATAAAACAAAGCTTTCAACATGGTTCATGAACAAAATGGGCGCATTCCCTATAAGAAGAGGCCATAGCGATGTAAGAAGCATTTTAAAAGCGATCTCGCTCCTTCAGAATGGTGAAATGGTCTGTATCTTCCCTCAGGGTACCAGACAGAAGACAAATGAGAAATTGCCTCCAAGAAGAGGAGTGGCAATGATAGCCGCCATGACAGGAGCACCGGTCGTGCCCATATTCATTTCAAGAAAAGCTAAAGCTACTAAAAAAACAACGGTTTTTATAGGAAAACCAATAGATACACAGTTGACAAGGAAATCCACAAAAGAGGAGATAGCGGCAAAGAGCCTCGAATTGATGGATTTAATATATGATCTTTCGGAGGTATATCATAAGCAGTAATTCAGTCGTCGTTTCGAAAAATGCGGGATTTTGTTTCGGTGTCAGCCGGGCTGTTAAAATCGCGGATGAGATAGTGGAAAACGAGGAAATCAAATACTCTTACGGAAACATAATACATAATCAGAAAGTCATAAATGATTTTGCAGACCGCGGACTGATAACAGTGAATGAAATGGAAGAAATACCTGACGGAGCGAGTGTGCTTGTAAGAGCGCATGGAGTATCGCCTTCTTTTTATGCTTTTGCGGAAAGGAAAAAACTAAAGATCTATGATGCCACATGCCCGTATGTCCGCAACAATCAGAAGAAAGTTGAACAAATGTACAAAGATGGCTACAGAATAATAATAGTCGGATCCTCTAAGCATCCCGAGGTAATAGGTATTAACGGATACTGTGATGATACCGCAATAATGATAGAAGAGGAATCCGAAGCGCAGAATTTGGAGCAGGATAATGAAAATAAATATGGATGCATAGCTCAGACGACATATATTCACGAAAAATACGAAAAAATCGTCGCTATTTTAAAAAATAAGTTTACTTTGCTTGAGGTGTTTGATACAATATGTAGCGCTACGTCTGTACGTCAGTCTGAATCAGTGAAATTGGCATCAGAAGTAGACATAATGATTGTTATTGGTGATCCTGAAAGCTCCAACACAAAAAAACTTGAAGAGGTGTGCAGGGAAAGATGCGCACGGACATATCTGGTTTCAAGCGCTGAGGAAGTAAAGGGTATCGATATAAAAAACAAAGAAATAGTGGGCATT
>Ga0172381_10001729_pt1 | contig 24945 bp, 27 predicted proteins | sample Leawel6488metaG_FD_119754 | JGI IMG/M metagenome (GOLD analysis project Ga0172381, IMG submission 119754) | Leachate microbial communities from a municipal landfill in Southern Ontario, Canada - Leachate well 64-88 metaG | ecosystem: Engineered > Solid waste > Landfill > Unclassified | place... | reverse complement strand
CAGGGGCTTGTCCTATGGCTTCCTGTGCATACATGCCGGAATAATTCATTCCACTGCTATTCCCCATGTCGCTTACAGAAGTGCCATAATTTGACAGATTACTTCCCGTTCCTGTACCTGTAGTTGCAGGAGTGCCCCCTCCTGTCCCTTCGTTTCCCCCTGTAGATGGAGAAGATGGCTTTTGATTAGCAAGATTATTTGAAAAATTAGTTATTGCAGTGGCAGCACTTCCGAGAGATTTTGTTAATGACTCTGTGGCAGTTTTTTCATTATTTTTCGCAGTCATTAATTCTTCTTCGAGTGTTTTTGCTTCGGCTTTTAATTTATTGCTTTCTTCCAGAAGATTTTTTTCTTCTTTTTTAAGATTTTCTATTTCTCCAGTTGATGCCTGCCACTGGTCAAAGTGAGGAGTTTCGCCGCCTAAAGCATAAGTGCCGAGAGGCTTAAATCCTTCCATAAGAGGAAGTTGACCGCTTCTACTTTCGTTTTGTTTTGCTTCAAGCTCTTTTTGTTTGGCCTGATTTTCTGCCAATTTAGCTTCAACTGCATTTATACTGTCGAGCGTCTGCTGGAGTGCATTTTGCTTCTCTAATTCTTTATCAATAAAATAAGAAGTGGTATTATCAACTATTTGTTTCGTGGAATCTGCTATAAATTTTTCAACTTGAATTCTATCGTTACCGGCTTTAATCATCTGCTCACCCTGCTGTTTTAAAGCAGTTATTTGCATATTAACGCCGTCCATGTAATTCTTTACCGATTCGTCTTCAAGCTGTTTTTTCTTTCCGTAATACTCAGTATCAAGCTGTTTAAGCATCTGCAGCTTAGTTGACTCGGAAAGCTTGAATTTCTCTACGGTAATCTCTATGTTATTTATCTCGGACTGTTTCTGCTTCTCTAATATGGAAAGCTGTGCCTGAGAATTTTGCTGCACTACATCATTTATTTTCTGTGCCAGGTCAAGCCTTTTACTAAATGCCTCTTCTTCTATTTTAAGAATTTCAGTGTTTTTCCATTTAGTTATTTCAGTCTCAGATAGACCTTCTTTACGATATTCATTCTCCTGAAGAGTTAATTGAAGCTTTTTAGCCTCGGTGAGTTTTCCTTCACCTTCAAGTATCTTTACCTGTGCCTCTATTTCAGCCTTTACCCTGTCTTCATAAGCTTTTGCACTGGCTTTATAGTCTTTCTCTTCTTCTTTAGTAATTTTCTTTTTCTCGGAGGCAATTCGTTTAGCTTCTTTTTCTTCGTCTGACTGAAGTTTTTTTACACCGGCATAATAAACAGATTCTATCTGGGTCTTTAATTCAGTATTACTTTTAAGCTCATTTGCATGCTCGGTCAGGTAAGTGGATATTTTCTGATTGTATTCCTGCTGTGAAATCTCACCGGTAGAAAGAGCAACCTTTAATTCATTATTATAACTGACCCATGTTTCTTTCTGTGTCTTTACTGCTTCTTTAGAAGACTTTTCAAGGTATTTATTTACTTTATCCTGCTGTTTGTTTATCTCTACATTTACTTTATCAAGCTCATCGGGAAGTAATTCAAATTTATCTTTCAATAAATTAAGGTAATAAATTCTCTCTGTTGCCGTCTTCTTTTCAGCGTCAAACTGAGTTTTAAGTGCAGAAAATTCTTTATCGAAGCTCTTAAAAGACCTTTCTTTAACTGCTATTTTATCCTTAACTGCTTCTGTTTCTGATTTATGTGCCTTTTCTACTTCATATATAGCCTGTTTTTCTTCTCTAATTTTTGCAATTCTTTTATCAACATCTGCTATTTCTGCTTGCAATGAGCTTCTTTCTGACATCATGTCCAGGTCTATATACCCATTTTGAGCAGTTTTATTAATTTCATTAAGCCTATTTTGTGCCTGTGACCTTTTCTCAGTTAAAGCTAATTCACTATTTGTCAAAGAGTCTAATAATTTATTTAATTTCTCAATGCCGTTTACTTCTTTAATGATATTATCGAGGCCCTTTTTAACAGCTTCATTATATGCCATTTGGGCATTGGTGGCTCCAGGAAAAGCTTCTTGCAGTTTCTTTAGTGCTTCAGCCTGCCTGTCTAATGCCTCTTCTATATCCTGTTGCTCTAATTCTGACTGTGCCTCTTTGTACTCTATTGTTTTTTGTGCGATATATCCAAGAGCCGTAGCAGCTGCAGCGAAGGCAACAAGAGGAATAGCAGCACCAAGACCGGCAAAGGAGGTGTTTAATCCACTGAGTGTTATTCCAAGTTTCGAAAAAGCACCTGAAAGACCACCAACATTCTTCACTGCTTCAGCTATCTTCAATCCTTCAAGTGCAAGCTTGAATTGACTTATAGTTATTATTGCCTGAGTAACTCCTGCACCAAGAATTACAAGCGATCCAGCTATAAGGCCAATACTTGCAATAGTTGTTTTTGCTGCTGGACTCAGATTATTAATGTAGCTTATAAGCTCTGTTATTTGCTTTGTAACTTCAATAACTATTGGAATAATCTCCTGTCCAAGGGTAACTTTTAACTCAGACATTTGATTATTTAACTGCATAACTGAGTTTTCCAGCTTTTCGCCCATTGAGTCGCCGGCAATATCTGCCTTACTTGCTATTTCTTCGAGAGCCTTTATTACTGCTTGTTTTGTTTTAAGGCTGTCTTTTTCTATTTCTCCTGAATTTTTTACTTCTGCTCCGTATGAAACAAGAGTTTCTTTCGTTATGCCGAATTGAGAAGATAATTGCTGCACTCCTCCCCTTACACCGGCTAACGACTTTGCAACAATGTCAGATGCCTGTGCTACATCTACCATTTTTACATCTGCAAAATCAGATACAAGGGGAAGCAACTCTTTTGTTGAAATGCCAACCTGCTTTATACTTTTTTCAAATTCAGTTAATTTAGTACCAGCTTTTAATAACGATTCGATAGAAAACTCTTGAGGAGACTTTGCAAGGTCTTTTATGAATTGCACTGTTGACTGCCCTTCTTCTGCTGAAGAAGAAAGTCTGAGTATTGCAGTTTCAAGGCCATTTATTTTTGCTGCTTCTTCAAGGAAGCCTTTACCGGCTTCCATAAGCTGCGTTGATATTCCACTGAGAGCATCTTTAAATGTCTGAAGCTTTGCTATAGTTGCAGCATCGGCAATCTTTTTCATGTGATCAGGAGTTTTCTCTGTCTCTTTATTGAGGTGTGTTATCTCTTCTTTTATAAGCCCAAGAAGTTGTTTTTCTTGTGAGAGTTGCTTTTTAACAACTTCAAGTTTATTTTCCATCTGGCTCGTATCGAGGCCGAGTTTTTTATCTTTTTCTATTTCCTCTGATAATTTTAATATTTCTTTCCTGAGTGAATTAACATCTCCCTGGACTTTTTCTTGTCCATCCATCCTCATCTTTAACGCAAGGTCTAAACTATCACTCATTTATTTAACTACACCTCCTTTCATTCAACACTCTTCTTCGTAGGTCTCTACTTGTACACCGAATTTATCCGTCGTTTTGGTATAATTCTTTTTACCGGCATTTGTATTCACATCGGGCCATAACCTTTTAGATATCCATCTCATTGTTTTTACTGAATATTTTTTCATTATTTCTTCCGGGTCTCCGAATTTTGATGATATACTAACAGCCAGAGAGCATATACCTTCTGCCATTTGTCTATAAACATCTTCTTTGTTTTCTTCCCCTGACTGGCTAGATTCTTCTGTTTGATCTCTATCTTCTTCGGGAAAATTTAATTCAAGTAATACGTCTTGAAACTTCTTAAGTCCACCGGAAGAAACAAACTGAGAAGCCTCTTCCGGTGGGATATTAAGAAGCATTAAAAGCCCGATAATATCGTAATCTGAAAGGTATTCAAAATAGTCCAATAATTTCCAGGCAGAAACTTCCTTCACGTGAAAGTCCCTGCCGTTTATGGATATTATTTTTTGCTTTTTTTTGAAACTATTAAGTACTTTCATATACTGATTTATAAAGCTTTTCTCCATCGTCTTTAGAGCTATCATGCATAGCCTTAAAATTAACTGTTGATTTAGGGTGAGCAGTTGAGAGCATTTCCAGGACATCCTGACCTTCTGCATATACCTGCCAGAAATAGTGTAATACTCTTGGATCGTTTCTCGTCTTTTTTATAAGAAGCATACGGTAATAGTTAATGGTGTTTTCTCCACCATAAGAGAAGGTCTCAGCAGCAGGCTTATTCCATGTATAATCTACCTTTACGATCTCATCTGATGCTATAGCACTTCCCGTTACTCTTCTTAAGGCATCTCCTCCCTGCTGAGTGCCTATTACATAGTCACCAAGTCCGGTATCGGCATCATACAGTTTATAAAGGACAGGTGTGGCAGCAGGAAGTAATGTTGTCTGGTCTATTTTGGTAACAGTAATAGAAGTGGCATCTCTTGATAACAGATTTTCAAATGCAGTCCCAGTGAGCTTCTTGTATTCTGTATCACTCTTGCCCGACTCTGCAACATCACTGCCCACAAGACCGGCTCCGAGTCTTGCCTGTCTTTCAAGTGGGCTCTGCTCTTTTAGAGTTATCTCGATTACTGCCTCTTCTTCTGATACGTCTGCAACTGAAACAGATTGAGGGGTACCGTCTTTGTCTTCTACTATTGTCCTTTTTGTTGTTACCTTTACATCACCAACTCCACCAAAATTAATTAAGTAGTGGAAATGTGCTGACTCTGCATAGTCAGGAGAAGGTATTTTTTCGAATAAAACTTCACATGACCCGAAAGTCCTCATTTCAAGTCTTTTAGCTGGCATATCATTTCATCTCCTTTTTGTGTTATAATATGAGTGATAAAAATTTTGACTTTATATCATTGAGAATGAGCAAAGATAAGGAGCCTCGTAAACTACTAATCTTTTTGCTATTCTCGTTTTTTTATTTAAGATTGATAATTAATAATAATAAGATACATCCATCATAAAGGTGGCATATGTGCCCTGAGTGTCTCTACTTGTTACATTAAACGGATCTGAGTATTCTATCCCGGCTATTACCAGCCCACCAACAATTCCACCGAGTGAAGCATCTTTTTTTAATGTTGCTTTTACCGCAAGTGCAAATCTTTCACTTTTCTTTTTTATCTGCTTTAAATTTGTATCTCTTATCCAGCCGGATATTGCAAATTGAAGACCTGTCGAGCCCCCTCTCTCGGACTCTTTTATAGGGTCAATAAATATAGCAGGATAGTCCTTCACGCTTAAAATGGTAAATCCCGACACAGGAGAATCGTGCTTTACAGTTACGTCACTATTAAGCGTTATTCCATCATCCTTGAAAGCGTTTACTTCTTCTATTACGCCGGGTAATTCAGATTCAAGTAAATCAACTATCCCTTCTGCCACGCTCTCTATATCTATTTCATTTAATGTTAAAACTGTCGTTTCCATACATGACTACCTCTTTATATATTTGTAGGCTTTAAAAACTTTATTATTGTCCTATTCGCATTACTTTTAAATTTCTTGGTGAGTCTTAATACTTCACGTGCAGGCATCCTTTTTGTGCCATATTGATGCAGTGCAGCCAGATTATAATTACCTACCTTTACGGAGCTTCCCACTTTCATCGAATTTGGAGTTATCTCTGTTATGTTTCCCGTTGCCCCCTTTTGTGTCATGCTTTCTTCTAATTCTCCCGTGAGATGTAATATTTTCATTCCCGGATAATGCTTCTTCTTCCATTCGTCGTATTTATCAGAAAGAGAAGCATATTGCCTTAATCCATCTGCAGCACCTTCCGATTTAAATACTTCCTTTTCCATCTCGTAAAAGTTAGCTGCAATCTCTTCCCACACTGGAGAAAAATCATCAAGCTTTTCAGTGAGCTTCGTAAATACTCTATCAAGCTGTTTTACCCCATCTATTGTCATTGATAGCCTTAAGGCATTTTCACTCATCAGTTTAACTCCTCCGCATTCATTCACTGGAGCCTTTCAATTCTTCTCTGAATTCTATGAAGTAAATAATCAGATTTGCTTCCATAAGCATCTACCAATGAATTCAGGTCGTCGGTATGATAAATATCAAAAATCCTGTGCTGATCTTTTTCTTCCTGAGATGGACTTACCCAGTCGGGAGTAATTTCCTCTTCGTCTCCTGTCCTCTCTTCGTCTGTGATATATACCCAGATACACCGGCAATTTATGTGGGCAGGAGGCTGACAATTTACATAGTCCGGGTCATCTACAGAGATAATCATTTCGTCTCTTTCTGCACAGTATTCGCACACTGCATCGTCAAGCACGGCAGACCATTGAGCTTTTGAAATTTTTATCCCGTCGATAGATTGAATTGCATTATCACGGCCTGCATTTACGGAAGATGAAATTTCTAATGAAACTAAGGGCTTTACTATACTGTTTATGTATTTAGCTTCAATATTAGATTCAAGATCATCTTTATATTCTTCAATATCTCTATCAATGTTTTTCTGTTTTGCTTCTTTTTTTTCTGCGTCTACTTTAAGTACTTTTTTTAATTTACTCTCGTCAAACACAAGAGAATTGAAGCTATCAATCTGTCTCTCTATAAAGCTCTGTATTTTTTCATCTTCGTAAACACAGCAATTCATTATCAGTTACCATTCCTTTTCGACTCTGAATTTAGCTCTTTTATATTTCATGCTTCTACTGCAGCCAAATCTAGAAGAATATATGGAGTCTACGTCTGATACTCCAAAATTTCCATAGTTATCTTTCTCAATTCTTTTCAGTTTCAGGAAATTCTCCAGCCCTTTTTCATATTTTGCCGTCCAGCTATCTTTATTAGCCTGATTTTTATCTGAAAATCCTGACAGTTGAGGCACATTATTAAACTGCACTTTCTCAATAAGCCCGGCCGTACCCATTGCATTTAACAATGCAAGCTTCCTTAATTCATCTGTATTAGTTATGTTATCAACGTCTATTACTTCTATTCGTAATGCAAGCCGAATATCGGAATATATCTGAGAATTTAATTCTATTACATGACTTAGAGTAGGAATTGTGTCGGTGCCCCAATCAGTTTCCTGTTGAAGTAATCCCCTTACGCTTTCATATGTGTTATATCCTATCCATCCTTCAGAATTATCCATTTTAATTTCTCCTTATGCTGCTACAAATAAAGTGTTATTGCCAATATTTGAAACGTTATCTGCAAGTAATCGAATATGAAATTAGTTATCCCCTCTCCTTCTCATTACATGTATTTGCTCATCCGGCAGGACGTAAGAATGAAATCCCTGTCTTCTTGCATACTCACAGAATGCTTCGTCTTCACCACTGCCGAATTCATTTGAATATTTTATACTTTCATTCATGAATACATTACGGCTTATGAGGTAACAGGCTCCTGTAACTCTAACTTCGAAAAGCTTTTCGGGCACATATCCCCTGTCTCCCTGAAAGTGAAGAAAATTCCAATTCTTTCCACCGTTATTTATAAGGGCAGCAACTATATCTTTTTCGGTAGAGAGAAGTTTTTCAAGGATATCCGGCTTTACGAGAATATCTGTATCGACAGAGAATATATAATCTACGTTTGTATTTCTGGCATATTCGAGTATTTTATTTCTTAATACTGAAAGATTTTTATATGTATAGAGCTCTCTTTGTAATCCAGACCTACCCTGACCATTTTCACCCATATCAGAAGGAGTGTTAAAATTCATTTCGTCTATCTCTTTTTCAATATAGTAATCAAGTATTTCTTTACTATCATCAGTGCAATCATTTAAGATAAAGTAATAAGAGATGTTATCAGAAATGTTTAAATTCTTTAAGCATGACATATACTGATTAAGTATCCATCCTCTGTTTCTTACGGGTGCTGCTATGAGAATATTCATTTATTGTTTACCCTTCCATTAATCCATTCGTAAGTTACTTTCATCCCGTCTTCGAGTTTACGTGACGGCTTCCAGTTGAGCTTTTCCTGTATTAATTTATTGTCAGAATTTCTTCCCTGCACTCCCAAAGGCCCGTCAATATGTTTTATATTCAGCTTCTTCCCGGCAATATTCATTATCATTTCTACCATTTGATTTATTGTTACCATTTCGTCTGACCCTATATTTACCGGCCCCATAAAATCAGAATCCATAAGTCTTCTTATTCCTTCAAGACACTCGTCAATATAGAGAAAAGATCGGGTCTGTTTCCCTGTGCCCCATATTTCTATCTCTCCTCCGTCCTGCATCTCTGCCACCTTCCGGCATATAGCAGCCGGGGCTTTTTCTTTGCCTCCTGTCCAGGTACCTTCAGGGCCAAAGATATTATGAAATCTTGCTATATGAATTTTAAGTCCGTAATTTCTATTAAAAGCCATATAAAGTCTTTCACTGAAGAGTTTTTCCCATCCATATTCACTGTCAGGAGCTGCAGGGTAAGCAGACTCTTCAGAGCATTTAGGATTATTTGGATCTGTCTGATTGTAAGCCGGATACATGCAGGCAGAAGAAGAATAGAATAGATTTTTTATCCCTGCTTTTACTGCATAATAAGCCATATTGAGATTAATCATGGCTGAATTGTGCATAACATCTGCATCATGATTGCCTGAGAATATATATCCTGCTCCTCCCATATCGGCAGCAAGTTGATATACTTCGTCAAAAGGATAATCAAGGATATTCTGACATACTACAGGGTCTCTTAAGTCGCCTATCACAAAATCATCTGCCTCAGTCTGTGAGAATTCAGGAAATTTAAGATCTACTCCCCTTACCCAGAAGCCTTCTTTCTTTAATCTTTTTACCAGGTGACTGCCTATAAATCCACCTGCCCCACAAACTAAAGCTCTTTTCATTTCGCCATCTCCTATCCTATGTATCTCGCTATGCAAAATCCAAACTTCTCATTACTCTCATATAGCCAGTCAAATTTAGTGCACTGTTTTATATATTCCAGACTCTTATAATGCTTTACATGTTTTGTGTCATCGAGGAAAATGTAACATGCCCATTTAAGCAGTGACATTAAATATTTAAACTCTATAAATCCCATACATCCGGCACTATCAAGTAAGATAACATTAGGCTTATTATTCATTTTCTCTAAGGCTATCTCGATACGATTGTAAGGAAGATTGCTAAAATTAATTTCATTGCAATATTTATTTACTCTGCACTGCTCCATATGGTCAACTATAATATTTTTGTTTTCGATTTCTTTTACGCATGTGTTGAATATGTCTATCTTTGAAGGTAATAAATGGTATGGCACAGAAAATCCATTCATTAAATGCACGTAGTCCCGTAATCCGGCCTTTTTTAAATTCATATCGGCTTGCCTATGGAAATCTGGATTTACCTCAATGGAATAGAAATTATGATTTTTAAGATTTAATTCTTTTAACGTAGAAGCTATAATCTTCGTCGTACCTTCTCCGAGATATGTCCCCGTTTCCAATATATTGGTAAATTTATTCTCCGTTAAAAGTTTTTTCATCTGTATTGAAAAGTCCGATTCCCTACTCACCGCCATTCCACACCTGGCAATAGTTTCTGCCACAACAGGCTTATCTTTACTTTCTTTAGATTCAGGCAATACCATAAGTTGAGAGGATTCAAGCATGTAGTGTAAAATCTTATTAGAAAGAATAAATGTATTATCAAGGCTTAACTCTTTGCTTATCACGGAAATAAAATCAATAAAAGTATCCTGCCTTGTGTCAACACTGTTTTCACTTACCTTATGTCTCTTATGTAATGCTACAGGTGAAACAATCCTTTTTAATTCTTTTCCTTTATTTGAAGCTAAAATGGGAAGAATATAATCCCACCACTGAAGGCCCATATGTAAGTTTATATCTGACCTGTGGAATATCTCAAGAAGCTCTCTATTAAAGAAGAAATAGTCAAATCCACATTTATAATATGCAGAATTAACTTCACCGGTAAAGTCATTCACATCACTCCTGCATCCAAAGAGAAGAGAGTTATTTACATTGTTAAGAATGAAGTCTTTTATGTCTTTTTTGAGGAATATATCAGAGTTTACTATTCCGAAAATATCTATATCGGATTTATTATTTTTAAATAAATAATCGAATATATCTCTTAATAAAGGATATGGCTTGCCGTATTTCTCTTTCCCTGAATTCTCAAGCCTTACAAAGGTGACTAAAGGAAATTCTTTTTCCAGTATAGTTAATTCTTCATCTGTATTAAAAGATAGCAATTCAAAGCCTTTATTAATCCAGGAATTAATAGTAATTTTCTGCTCTTCTATGTTGACCGGTGCTATACTCGTGGCAACAATATATCTTTCTTTTAATTTACTATCCTCTATTGATTGTCTTATTCTATCAGCTATTACTTCAGGTCTTACTTCCCTCACACATTTAGGATAAGGCTTTTTACAAAGCCAGTCACACTTAAAGCAGTCTATTTTATTATCTGCAATATAAGTTTTCTCACTGTAAGGCATAAATCTGCCGTAGTGACCGCCTCCAAGTAATACCACATTAGGAATATTCAAAGCACAGGCAATATGGGCCAGTCCTGTTTCTGCACCCACTGTTATACGTGACCGTTTGATTATTGCCATTGCCTGAATAAGAGAAGTTTTCCCGGATAAATTAAACTTTTTATCTATTTTTATATCATGTAAATTCTTTTCATTTACCTCAAAATCCGATTTATTTCCAAGAGCTATTGCTGCATATGAGTTATCTATAGCCCGATCAAGTGCTATTCCGTATTTATCGTAAAATCTAACTGGCACTTGCACCCCGGCAAATAAGACTATAGTCTTTCCGTGCATTAAATTATTTTCTTCGAAAAACTTATCTGCCCATTCTTCACTTTCTTTATCTATGTAAACTAAAGGAGTTAATTTCTCTTCTACTTCTATGTCTATGCCTTTTAAGAATTCTTTATGCCTGTCTAATTCCGATATCCATGTTTCTTTACTTTGAATTAATTTTGTATAGTATTTATTATTTATTCTCCTTACATTCTCACTCATCCCGGAAGAAGAATTACCGTTAAATCCTATCTTTTCTTTAGCGTTACAGTTTACTAGATTATCCGTAAAAGGATCTCTGGAATAAACAGAATTTAGGATTATATCGAAATTGTAAGAGTTAAATTTTACTATTAACTCCCTTCCGTAATTGACTCTATTATTTCTTAATTTTTCTTTATTGAAAATTATGATATCTTTTATAAAAGGATTATTCTCATAAATCTCTTTTAAGTATTCCTGACAAAAGACTGTTATATCTGCCCCTTTATATTTTCCTGCTATATAAGGAAGCATGGAATTAGCAAGGACTGCATCGCCTATAGAGTCAGGACGGAACCATAATATTTTCATTGCATAAACTCCTTTAAGTGGTCAAACGGTGGCCGGAATACAATTCCTGTACCAAAATCGTTTTCATCGTCAATAAATAGCCAGTTTGCAAAATTTACCTTATATTTATAATCCCAGAGATTTCTCAACTCTGGATGCAGTGGATGCCTTATATCGTCAAATATCAAGCAGCCCCCAGGGGAAAGATGCTCAAATGCTATATCTAAATCAATGATTGCACCTATTTCAGAATGGTCTCCATCGACAAGGATTAAGTCAAATGTCTGTGGATTATTTATATCTAAAAGGAAAGCAGGTAGCGTATCACCTGACTTACCTGTAATTAAAACAGGCAAGTTGTCTATATTTATTTTCTTCAATTCGTCGATTACGAATTCTTCACCGGGATTTTCCGTAATAATGCCCTGCTCTGGCACTGATGCGTAATTTTCAATCCAAAAGTCAAATCCATAAGCTTTCACGTCTGAAGACTCTGACAGTATTACAGACATTGACCTGCCACGTCTTACACCTATTTCGAGATAATATTTTGGATTTAAATTTTTGGCATACCAGTTAATAACAACGAGTGCGTCGAACCACGTTTCATTGTTTTCTATGGCCTTTTTATATCTGTTAATATCCTTTTCTAAAAAATAATCTATCTTTAGTTTAGATATTATTGATAACACTCGTTTTTTTATTTGAATATCTGATATGTGCTCCAATTTATTTAATACCTCCAACTATAAACATATCGTAAGCAAAATACCCATCAAAGATAGTTATGGTCTTCAATCCTGCTCTGTCTAAAAGCATTTGAAAGTTTTTCTCGTTATATATATAAACATGCTCATCGGGTCTGAATGCTTGCCAGTCTTCACCCTCTCCCCTGTAGCAAGGAGCCTGAAAGAAAAATACACCATCTTTCTTTAATAATGATTTTATTTTCTTCATTGCAGCAATAGGGCTTTGTAAGTGCTCCACAAGGTCAAATGCACATATAGCATCAAATTTCCTTCTTGGTAACTTCACATCCGGGAAAAGACCGGGAATAATTGAGCCTTCCGGGAAGTTGAAATTTTCTTCTATAAACTTACATGTAAGTGAGTCAACTTCTATTCCTGAAATATCTTTTATGCCTTTATCCTGACAATACTTCAAGAAGCTTCCGGGGGCACAGCCTATTTCGAGGATGCTATCTATATTTTCTTTATATCTTTTTAAAGTGTTATACCAGACAGGCACTCTATCCCTGAAGTCATTTTTTGCCCTGACTTCTATGGCAGGATGACGGCTTACTTCGGTCTGGTATTTATGCCAGTATTCATTAAATCCATAGAATTTCTGTAAATATTCTTCAACGAAGATATTCTTTAATGAAAAAGTCTCACACTCTATACATTGATTATATAAAGGATGCACGGAATTTTTAAGATTTCCACCACACCAACATTTGCTTCGATTTTGCTCTATATTATTCATAATTGCCTGCCTTCTTATTTAACAAATTTTCAAAAAGTATATTGAATATATATTTAAGTATTTTCTCGTGAGTAAAATATTTTAATACCTTCTCTTGCCCTTTCCTGGCTATTTCATTCAATTCTTTTTCATGTGAAAGATAGTATTGTATCTTCTCTTTTAAATCTTCTTTTAAGGAAAAAGTAACTATTTCTTTTCTTTCCGTGAATATATCTTCAAGTCCATTATCTGTGAGTTTATCTGTAATTAACATACAGCCACATGCCATAGACTCAAACACCCTGAAATTCAAATCATTCCTTAAGCTCTGATTGACCATTATTTTTATTCTGCTTGAAAGCCTGGCTTTTTCTCTAAGAAATACATTCGAAAAGCACTGGAAATCAGGTATATTTATTTTTAAATAATCTATTATTTCTTTTCTTTTGCCGTGAAGCCCCGGAACAATGCTACCAATAAAGGCACACCCTATATCACGATTTACTTTATTGTCTCTTTCGTAAATAGAAGCTCCTGCAGGCATCCAGAAGGACTTACCGGGAAATTCTTTTACGGCATTCTTTTGAGCCGATAAAACAAGATCAAAATATTTTGCCTTTTCCTTTTGGAGTGTTAAGAATTGATGAGTATCTATGGCCCAGAATACCTTCGGGATTGTTATGTTTACGGGAAATCTCTTAAACATAAAATCTATACTGCTTGCCCCACCTTCAATATCAAGCAATAAATCTATCTTGCTATCATGTATTACCTGATTGACTTTATCGTAGAAGTCAGGACTATCGGGTATATTTATTTCATTTTCAGGGCCACAGGCCATAACTTCAATAAATTCAGAGTAATACAATCTTATAGCTTCTTTTATCCACTCAGGAAGCGTTACTGTCTTGTTTGTCGGGTGAAGTGAATACACAAGAAGTAATCTCAGTTTCTTCCTGCTATTCATTATTTCTTTTACTTCAAGAGATGAGTTAAACATTATGTAACACCTCTCTTATTTTTTCTTTGCAGGTATCAATTCTTTTCTGAAGAACTTCTCCCGGCTTTTCGTTACAAAATAACGTATGATCGAGAGTGTCTTTTGCCGATTCCGGTCTTCCCTGTAATAATTCTTCTTCTGCCTGAGTGATAAGATTTTCAAGGAATTTCTGAAGGTCACAGTCATGTATATCTGAGTCCGTCACGGCCCTGACAGATCCATTCTTTTCGAATATATAATCACTATCTGCAAGACATTTCTTTTTCCCCTGTGCAAGTGCCTGATTTCCCTGTGATACGGGCCCAGAAAAGGAATGGACAAATCCACCTTTTGACAGGTGATCGTGATTTTGGTGAATACAGAGCATTACACGTGAAGAATTCACTACTGGTATATAATTGTTTTTACAATACCATATAAGCCAGTTGTCATAAGAAGAGCAACCTATAACAAAAGGCGGCACGTTATCATACATTCCTTTTGGAAAAAGAAAATAGTCAATAGCCCATAGGCCGTCACTGGCACCTTTTTCTCTGGCTAATTTATATATATTTCTATAGTCTTCTTTAAAGTTTATTTCGTTGAATATATTAAGTGATATTCTTTCACCTGCTACAAGAAAAGAATTCTGTATTAATGCCCTTTTTATCTGCTCGATTACACTGCTAAAACTATCCATAAGAATAATATCCGTATTTATCCAGCAGCAAAAAGAATTTAAAGCTAACTCCTGCCCGTATTTAAATATCGAAGAAATAAGAGGTCTTCCGTCTTTCTTTTCTATTCCGGGAAAGTGTTTACAGTTATTCTCTTCTGCAAATTCTTTCACGCCTTCTTCGTCTCCAAGCAGTATTACTTCACAGCCACGATTTGAATACTGCCATGAGCGGATAGCATTTCTCTGTATTACTCCGATATGTCCGGTAAATGCCTTTGGGCAGGTGAAGAATGTTATCATTGCTTTATTCCTTTCAGATATTGAAAGTCTGAAGTCTTAAATGGTACCATACCTTTAAAGGGGTAATCAGGTGAAAATCCATCGTTAATCTGTAAGAATTCTCCCCATATATCCATGAAAGCTTTATGGCCTTTTTTTATTTCTTCGTTAAATCCGTTTCTCTCAGACGGATGATAGATGTGCACTACGACGGAAGAAGGGCAATAGGTAACGGTATATCCGGCCCTCCATACTTCAAGACCGTATGCAGTATCTTCCCAGTAAAGACGATTACCGAGAAGGGGAATATATCCGACGGCATCCAGGACACTTCTTCTATACAGGCCAAGGCCGGCATAGGCATAGTTTCTTACTTCTTTTAGTTTGATATTATCAATTTTATACCGACTGTAAGGAATTATTGAAATACCATCAGCTTTTAAATTAGCCCCGTGACTTCTTACCGTGCCATCGTTATTTAATACAAGGCTTGCCACATGGCCTATTTTGTAATTAGTATCCGCGAAGTCTATAGCACATCGAAGCCATCCGGGAGTAACTTCACAGTCGTTATTTAAGAGATAGATATATTTCCCACTGCACCACTTAAATGCTCTATTACTGCTTTCAGCATATGAAAAATTATCTTTTTCAAATATAAGAGTTGCCTTATGTGCCCATGAAGAAAGAAGGAAATCCCTGCTTGCATCAGTTGAAATAGAATCTACTACTATTAATTCATAACGGACATCCTGAGTGTATTTTTCAATACTCTCAAGGCAATTCTTTAGAAGCTCGACTCTATTTCTATTTACAATAACTATACTTGCTTCACAGCCGGATAAAGATTTTATCATCATCTTAAGTGTCCTTTTTAAAAAGCTTCAGGGATAATGCAGTCCCCTGAAGCTTTTTTTATTTATTAATCAAGGGAAGGTCCCGTTGCATTTAAGAGTACGTCTTTGATAACGAAAATAGCATTTGCACATGTGACCTGCTCGTCTACATCTTCGTTACCTTCGATATACACACCAGGCTCACCGGCATTGCCGGGATATTCACTTATAGCAATACCCTGTGCACCGCGTACCTGTCTACCTGCATCAAATGTCTTACTTGCAGTGGGAGACTCCTGGCTGACATCATCGGGTCTGTATATAAGATAAACGTTGTTTCCCCATATGAAAGCATCAGAGGCAGTCCTTCCGGGCCCTGCTGAATCGTATGGCATAAATGCTCTGACTATCTGCATATTAAGAAGCAGATCTCCAAGCCTTCCATCTCTTACTCTATCCTGACTCTGATTGGATTTGGTATCTCTATCCGGGTGATTTGCAAGTGCATATTCGATGAAAGGATTAAGCACTACATGAGAAGGATACACTCCACATTGAAGTACAAATCTTGCAACACAGGCCTCCATGAGAGAAAACGGATGTGAATTTGTGGTGTCATCAAAAAACACCTTGGTGGGATTAGACACACTATTGTAGGCAGCTAAAATAATAGAACTTGCTGCACTGGAGCTAAATAGAGTGGCAACTCTCATTTCTCTGGCTCTTGTCATGGCAGCTTTAATCTGCTCCGATCTTGTTATCCTTGGATTACGATTAAGCTTCTGCTGCTCTCTGATGAATTTTTCGTCAAGCTCCATCTTCAGAGGGTAATTTAATGTTTCATACTGTTCATCAGAAGAAGACAGAGTAAAGCTTCCTGCCGGTGTCATTCCTCTTCTTGGCTTTATATCGGGTACCTTGAAGGCAGATTTGTCATATGTCTCATAACGGCCTCTTTCGTCTGAGTCTACCCTGGGAGATACAATATCTGCAATTGCTCCCTGTACTGGATAACTGATTATATGATTTGTTAAAAGTGGCTCAACAACTGGTGCTCCATTGTATGACATTTATTATCATCTCCTTTATGTGGTCGAGAATGAGCAAAGATAAGGAGCCTCGTAAACTGCTAATCTTTTTGCTATTCTCGTTTTTTTTTATTTATTAAAGTGTTAATACTCGACCAGGTAATTCAAGAAGTATTGCAGTAAGACCGGAAGTAGAAGTTGTCTCCCATGCTCTGCCTATTACATATGTTTCTTCAGGAGTTACATGTACTGCTTTAGTTGCATAGCCGGGAGTGGCAGAAGTCATTATCTTGTCTCCGAAAATGAGAGCCATATCAGCCTGCACCTGCACGACTCCATCTCTGATAACTTCTACGTCTTTGTCGTCTTCGATGAGATCCGTTACTATATCTTTACCGTATGCGGGTCTACCCTGTATTACACCTATTACTCCGTCTTCGTTTGCTCCGGTAGGAGGCTTACACGTGCCTGCAGCAGTGCTTGGAATAACGAAAGTATTTGGAAGTATCCCTGCTGTATTATCTATTTCCATTGAAAGTCTCTGACCTTTATTGTATTCAAGTCCGTACATTAATTATTCACCTCTTCTTTTTATATAAAATGTAATTATCTCTTTGGATTACCCTGTGCAAAGACATAATTAAACTTCTTAATTGCCATGTCCATAGCAACACCCCTGGAGAGTTTAGGGTCTTTCTTTATAAGCTCTTCAGAGTATGCAAGGACTTCCTCGAAAGAAGCTTTTTTATCAGTCTGGTCGGGAGTAGCATGAGAGGATCCGTAGGCTTTCCCGTACTCGATTACAACAGGAAGCTCTCTGATCTCTTTTACTGCTTCTGCATAGGAGTCGATTGTCTCGGTCTCGGAAAGTTTTATAACACCCTGTGCTCTTGCAATTCTTAATTTACGGGCGTATTTTTCTCTGTCCTGTGGAAGAATTCTGCCTTTGCCTTCTTTGTCTCTTTCTGCTTCAGACAGAATTATCTCATCATCTTTCTTCCAGTTTTCCTGCATAAGAGAAGCTATCTGAGCTTCTGCAAATTGCATTCTTGTGTTAAAAGCTGTTTCTGCTTCTGCTTTTACTTTTTTAATCTCTTCAGAGAGTTTAACTTCCCATTCCTTGTTGTTTTTCTCTACCATTTTGTTATACTGCTCTTCAGAGAAATTCTGAGCGGCAGGGGCCTGCTCTCCCTCTTCTTTTTTCTGGCAGCCTTCTGCCTCTTTTGTCATGTCAGCCATACTATTAGCCTCCTTTTCTTTAGGGATAAAATTTTGAATTTTATTTAGAGAAGCCTTAAACAATGCCATTGCCTCCGGCTTTCCAGTCCTGTTTGTCCATTCAGGATGTGACTTAAGCACCTTGAATATATCCTGAAGTGTACCTGCTATATCAGAAAGAGATTGTAAATCAGCTTCTTTTTCTTCTGGCCGTGCATCTATGGGAGCACCTTCACCTTCTGAAAGCATAGGCACGGGATCTACACTCTTTACTGAGTCTTTCTTTTTGTTATCTTCACCGAAATAAAAATACTCTACTCCAGTTACAGTGCAGCAGCATTTACGTATTGCCTCACAACACCCACGTATTACCTCGCAGTTTATATCTTCTTTATTTGCCCTGCATAAACAAAATATTGCTTCTGTTGCAGCATTTACCAAACGGCAATTATCTATAAGTCCATTAGTATTTACCATATCGCACGCATTTATTATCATTAAGCAACAGGCATTAATAACAGAGCGGAAATTTTCATCAGGTATGGAATTTAAAATGTTGGTAATTGTGGCACAATATCCCTTGACTGCTACGGAAAATTCTTCAGTAGTCATCGACTGTTTTTGCGTAGGTATCACCTCCTTGAGAGTCGATAATATTTTATTTTCACTAAATCCCTGTAATACTGACGTTATAAGCTTTACTACCGGTCTATTGGTAAGTGACACGCCGGATAATACGATGCCATATTTTTTACCGGTAATTGAATTGGTATAATTTTTGACCAATTCAGCAGAGGCATAGCCCCATATTTTCTTATTTAATTCTTCTGTGCCAAGTGGATTGTAATCAGGAGTCACAAACAGCCCTAAATTTTGAATGTATTGGACATTTTCTATCCAGCCACGTGCCCCTGAGTCTTCATGTTTGATTTCAATAGGTATCTTTTGGCCTCTGGCATTATCTCTCCAGTTTGCCTCTATTTCCTGAAGCATTTCATTTGTGCAGTATAATTCAGAAACTTCTTTAGTCTCGTAATCAGTCACTTTTACCGTACCAACCGGGAATAACTGGATTTTATCTTTCGGAATGCCGGTGTTATCGTAAAGAGAAGAAACTTCTGAGAAACATAAATAATTATTACGTAATGTATCCACTTTTATTTACCCTCCTTTATTGCAATCTCAACGAGTAAATCAGTGGCAAGTTTTCTTGCAAGTAAATTTGAGTGGGACTCTATTGACTGCTGAATTGCTTTTTTATCTACATTTGACTTATGGCCGATTTCTTTTTCTGTCTGCTTTATGGAATCAAATCTGATTTTTTCAAGATTGGATTTCCATATAGATGCAGCCTCTTCTATAAACGGGACATCTATTTTATCGATTGGAGTATCCTTAGAAAGCTGTTTCTTTATTGCCTCTATCTGTTTCTTTATCACGGGAGTTAGCTTTGATTTTGTCTCGTCCTCTGCAGTGTCCATATCCTTCTTTATTTCAGCAAAGTTAACTCTCTTCTCTGCTTTAGTTGCAGTCCGTCTCCATTGGAATTCTCCGGGGGAATGTGAATGGAAATGTCCTTCACTGAATTCTTTGTTTACCTCAACGTCTTCAGGTGTAGCATCTTGAATTTCCGGCTCTACCGGGGATTCGTCTTCTGCCTGAGTTTCATCAGAAGATATATTTTTATCGTCTTTAGCAAAAATAATATTTGATACACAGAGCCGGGGGAATTTCTTCACTGTCTTATCATTGAGATAAATAAGCTTTCTTATTAACTGGAAATTTATCGTATCGCATATATCCTGAGCTATACCTGAAAGGGCCTGAAGGAAGAAGTCTGTCTGGTCTTTAGACAGAGCGTATGCACCAGTCTTTTCTCCTAAAAGCAGAAAGCCTGCCAGGCTGGACTGTGCCATTTTTGCTTCGTGTCTAGAGATAGAGCTTCCGATTGCGTTTGAATTTATCTTCCCCTCCACTACTTCAAAGCTCATCCCACGAGGGGCATATATACCAGAATGTTGGTCTATTCTCCAGTTATCTATTGCTTCATAAGCCTTAGAATCTATATCAGCCTGCTGTGCAGGGTCTAATTGATTATAATTTTCAGGGGGTCTTACAATGAGCATTCCAAGAGCCTGTTTCTCTACACCTACGGACTCAAAGTTTTCTTCTGTTGTCTTTATTCTCCAATGTTTGTATTGACTTCTATAAATAGACGTGCCTTCATAATTACCGGCTTCAGGCTCATTGACGAAGTGAAGGCATTTGTCGTACGGAATTCTTATCGGCTTACAGACAGCACTATCTCCATAATTGAAATACGCCTGCTGCTCAATTTGAGCTAAACGGCCATTCTGATTATGTATCCATTTTGTTATCGTAGTAGGATGCCGGGGTGATAATTCTCCTACCTGTACCGGAAACTCATCTTCTTCCGGGTCTTCTACGAGTTTCCAGATTATTTCGAATATATAAAAGCCGAATACCAGGGAGAGAAGGGCTTGAAATAAAAACTGTCTCCAGGGCATATCAAGGCCATGAATTAAATTGTTTTCAACTTTCTTTGCAAGCAATATTGCTTCGGGGTCTTCTTCGTTATGAGCCTCAACATACCAGGAGGCATTTAAAAGAGGCAGGATAATAGCTTTCATTATAGCTTTAGTCAGACCATCGGAATGATACATCTGATTATATGTCTGTTTACCACGAACCCCTTTTAAGTCACGAAGGTATTCATTCTGAAGAGCACCGCTCTGAGTAAAATATCCTGTTGCACCATATTCATTAGTGTCTAAAGAAGGATGAGGATTGACGGAGGGAATATACATACCGATGCCAGTTTGTAACTGCATCTGTTTATTTATATCGTTAAAGCTTACCGGTGTAGTAGGCATCAAATGAATTTGTCTGTGAGGGGCTAACAAAAAAAGCTGTGAGAGATTAAACTATTGTGTTAGCCTCTCACAGCTTTCCTTTGTAGTTTGTATCTTTACTGTACATGTTTATATCTTTACTATACATGCTGAAATGAGTGGGGTCAATGGAAATGGGGAAGAATTGACTTATAATGTCAATATATTTTTTATTTTAGTCTATACTTTCCATCTTCTTCTGTTATTTTTCCTTTTTTTATTAATACACAAATATATCTATAGACTTGCCTCTCGCAAATTCCCACTCTTCTTGCTAATTGTTTTGCAGTTAAAGGCTCGTTTTGAAGCAATTCCATAACAAACAAAGTCCTTTCAATAGTACCGATGATATATCACCTCTCTATTTTATTACATTTATCTCAAAAGTAGGAAAAGAAAAACAGTTAATTAATAAGTCGTATTGTGTCATTGCAGTTAATTGCATTTTTTTACAGTCATCTTTAAGAAGCATATGGAAGGCTTGCAAGATAGCTATGCCAGTGAATGGATTATTGTTTTTATAAAAAGCAGGATGAAATATCATAATAATCCTCCTTACTCATATATTACTGCAATCCCCCAGATATTCAGTATGACCTATCAATGTTATTTTCCCAGAAAGACCGCCATTCATCTCCCATATTTTTACATGGATTATATTTGCTTTTTTGGTATTCAGATCTGTTATTTCTATTTTCACTATCCACCGGCATTTCCTTAATAACTCTGAAATATACTTGTAATCCTTAAATAGTCCAGTTATCTCTATAGTTACATGTCCATCAGCCATATATGTGACTATGCTATAGTCTATTGCCTCATTATTTATTAATACCCTGGCAGTATGATCATGAGTGCTGTCTATTTGCAAGGTCATACAGCCCTCCTGCTAAGTCCGTCATATGGAGTTAAGGGTATTCTCCCTGTTAAATTCCTGTAAAATTCTTCTCTTGCCTTATCCCGTGCACTATATGCAATCCTGTCTTCAATAACTTCAAGTAATAAGAATACCGCTCTTCCTATGGCATACTCTTTATTTGAAACTGAGACTGTTACACGGACTTTTTCTATTTTGTTTGTCATATGGCTAAAAGTATAAAACTCTATACCCGGATTCCCTGTATATAGCCAGTCTTCTTCTATTTGCTTTACCTCACACTTACCTGATGAATAAAAGAATACATCATAGCAAATTGCTTCCATCATAAGGCCCTCCTTCCACAATAAGAGCAATAGTAATTATCCTTCTTGAATTCATAATCAAAAGCTCCACAGGAATAACATTCTTTCATTAGATTAATAGATATAAGTGTCTTTAATTCTTTCTCTTTTAACTGTTTCTCTAGCTTCACGTATTCGAGTAATTCTCTATCTGACATTCTGTTGAACATTGTATCGGAGTATATCTTTCTGAGTTTCCTTACTTCTTGTATTCTATGGTCTTCGGGGGTGCATAATGCCTTTTTCTTTTTATCACAATCGTCTTGCCATCTAAGGAATAAATCGGCATAAATAACTTTTAACGTTTTTAAGTCAATAGTGACAAGCAATACATCGGAATAACTGTAATGAGGATGTGGATATATCGAGTCCATATCATTCTCTCTATAACATATAATTTCAAAGCCTATTTCTTTTGCTATTATAGCTATTTGATGTTTATAATATTCTGCTACTGGATGGAAAATAGCCTGCTGTTTTTTATCCTTCAGATGTGTTTCGATTTTTATATTTCTTTCTTCATCTCCGTATATGATAATATCCCCTGTATTGTCTCTGTGTATTATTTCTACCATTATACCATCCTCTACTATTCTTTGTTCTGGCGGTATGATTCTACCTGTGTTCATAGGCTTTAATTCTCGCTTACTCCAGTCTGCCACATCATTCTTTCCAACTCGTTGACCTATTTCATCGTTAATGTTTTTGATATTTTCCCAGAAAAGCTTACTCTCTGTCCGTTTTGCTGTTTCTAAATCACTTAAATAACAAGAAGTTATCATTCTTTAATCCTCTCCTTCTTTATCATGGGTAAAAAGCTTACTAAAATACCATGCAGCTTAAATGTAGTAGATAAACGTATAAAATAACTTATATCAGGATATTCAACTATTGGATAAAATCGACATTTCTCATATGAGTCAGTTTGAGATAATAAGAAAAATAAATTCTGTCCATAAACATTCCCTGAAAATTGAAGGGTGAAATCAATTCCGTTTAATTTCGTAACTTTTCCGCATATCTTTCCATTATCCCCACACGAATCACCGAAACACCATAAACTATTATTTTTTATTAACTCATTAGCCTGCCGGGTCAATTCGTTTATATATTCTTCTGTATCTATACGTAAAGTTAACTTAAAGTCATGAGTGAGCTCCCCCTTACGGAGTAATTTCTCTACCTTTTCTTCAGTCGTTTCCATCTCTGGCCTTCTCCTTCCATTGCTCCCTTTCTCGCTTTAATTCCCATTCTTTTCTTGCTTTTTCTTTGCAGAATTCATAAGCTTCTCTATACTCTTCTTCTGTATTAAATTCCACATCTCTAAAGCCTCCTCCACCGCAACTATACGATACATGCTCCCAGATAGATGCACCATCAGGAGCAATACTCCAATGTTGCATTGCTCTACGTTTTGCATTACCACTTAAATTATCGTAAATTATAGCAATAATAAGTATCACAATAGGAGCACTTACTATTAACAATGGGATTATCATTTTTAAATTGTCAGACATATCAACATTCCTTTACACTCTCATCATTGGCTTTAAATGATCTGGATTTTCTATTAAACCAGCCTTGTAATCCATTGCCCATTCTTGATTTATAGGAAGCCATATACACCTACAATAATAAGGATGTGGGCCTGAAAAATATGCTTTCAATACTTCCTGATCTCTTTCCCATTCTTCGGTGGATTTTATGTTATCAAGATTATGACTATCTTTAAAAAGCCAATATAATTTTTTATTTGCCCTCTTCTGGATTTTCTTTCTCCATTTTCTTAATCTGTTATATTTTTTCATTGCCTTCCTCCTTTTTCTTGTATTCCTGTAAGTCCATCTCTAAATCACACATCATTCTGCCTGATAATTCAATAAGTTTTTTATCTTCAGAAGGCTTGTATTCTACATGTCCCTGGTATAATGTTATTAACTTAGTATAATGGCATAAGAATTCAATCCTACATAGCAACATTCCATTCTTAAATGAGTCATACTGCCCGTCAAAGTTTATCAGTTTAATTATTGCCGTCCCAGTCTGAGACATATCACGGTCGACGGAAATAGCATTCACGTCCTGATAATTTATAAGTTTGCCGTCAATATATACTCTGGCTGAAGTGTGACGGTTTACCACTGTCTATTCACCTCTCTTTTCTGCACTGGCTTTATTGGAGGAATTACGAGTTTAGATCCTCTTAATTTTGTAATACCCTGCGTCATAGCATCTACCTGATCATTAAAAGCACTGTTGGGAAATTTAGAGCATTCTTCGATAAAGTCATGTATCCACGGAGCAATAGAAGCATCTGGTAGGTAACAATTACCTGCTTCCACATCTCCACTTACAGCATGAGCTCTTGCGATTTTACTTCCTTCCGGCTCTACCGGGATAATGCCAGATATTTCATTTTCTTCTTTTAAGTCATCTATTACAGCAGGCCCGTTTGCTTTATCTTCTATATATTTTCTATAAGTTAAAGGCCATTTTGCCGATAAAGTTTTTATAGCTCTTTTTGTTGTGGGAAAATTCATTCTGTCTCTTACCTGGTCAAGAAGGTATTTTCTCGCTCCTAACTTTCCCCATACTTGACCACATACGTAACTGTTATTGTTTTTATCCTTAAAAGCACAATCCCATGTTTGTATTATCTCGTCAAATCTGTCAGGTAATTCTCTATAGGATTTCCACCATGATCTATTGAATATATTTCCTTCTGCCGGTGAAGGCTTGCCCTGATACATAGCAGTAAAAATATATGTGCCTAAAAGCTTTTTGGTCTGATCCATAGTTTCTATATCTTCTTTTAGTGGCCATAATGCTTCTCCTATTTGTCGTGGGTCTTCCGGTACCGTATGATCTTCTTGTCCTTCAAATATGCCAGGGAAATTTAACACTACCCACGGCTCAAGCTTCATTAATTCTGATGCAAGGTCGTCTTCGTGCCATCTGGTCATAATTAGCACTATCTTTGCTCTTTTTGCACTTCTACGCCTTGTCAAAAATGTAGATTTATACCAGTTAGAAACAGTCTTT
>Ga0172381_10001728_pt1 | contig 24948 bp, 20 predicted proteins | sample Leawel6488metaG_FD_119754 | JGI IMG/M metagenome (GOLD analysis project Ga0172381, IMG submission 119754) | Leachate microbial communities from a municipal landfill in Southern Ontario, Canada - Leachate well 64-88 metaG | ecosystem: Engineered > Solid waste > Landfill > Unclassified | place... | reverse complement strand
TGTATTGGACCATGACAAACTGATGCAATTAACAGTAATTTATGGTACTATTAACCCATGAAAATCGCTGGGATCGTAAATATTAAAAAACAAAAAAATAAAATCAAGCGGCTTATAAAAAACAAACGGTTTTCGCCAAAAAAGATTACCCTTTATACAGCAGGCGTTGTTTTTGGGATCGTAGTTTTGATGTTTGTTTGGAATCTCAAAGATATTCCTACACCCACGAAGTTAGCAAAACTGCATACGACAGAATCTACAAAAATATTAGACAGAAACGGTGGGGTTCTATATCAAACAGGTGAAGAAAGACGAACAGTTATTGATAAAAAAGATATCCCTGACATTATAAAAAATGCAACAATCGCCGCTGAGGACGCAAATTTTTATAATCACAGTGGTGTTGATTTCAAAGGTATTGCTAGAGCCGCTGTTTCTGATATTTTGCATCTTAGTCTTGCGCAAGGTGGCTCAACAATTACACAGCAATTTGTAAAAAACGCCCTTTTATCAAACGAAAAAACTTTTTCAAGAAAAATAAAAGAACTAATTATATCTATTGAAATAGAACAGATCTACTCTAAAGAAGATATTTTAGCAATGTATTTAAACGAAATCCCTTATGGGGGGAATATCTATGGAATTGAGCAAGCAAGCCAGAGTTTTTTTGGTAAATCCGCTAAAGAATTAACTCTTTCTGAGGCTGCAGCAGTAGCTGGAATCCCAAGAGCTCCCACTTACTATTCGCCATATGGCACACACACCGATAAATTGCTTATTAGAAAAAACTATATCCTGGATCGTATGGAAGAGTTTGGGTACGCATCAAGGGAAGAAGTTGATAAAGCCAAAACAGAAGCTCCTTGCGATGGAAATCTCGCTTTTAAACAAAAGAGAGAAAATATCACCTCTCCTCATTTTGTGATGTATGTTAAAGAAAAACTTGTCGAAATGTATGGGGAAAGACTAGTTGATAGTGGCGGACTCAAGGTCACAACTTCACTTGATAGTGAAAAACAAAAAGCTGCCGAACAAGCAATTATCAATAATACAAAAAAACTAGATCGATATAATGCCTCTAACGCCGCTCTTGTATCACTAGATACCCAATCAGGTGAGATCTTAGCAATGGTAGGTAGTAAAGACTATTTTGATATTGAAAATGACGGAAATGTAAATGTTACTGACTCGCTGCGGCAACCCGGATCGTCATTCAAACCAATTGTTTATGCAACCGCTTTTAAAAATAGATTTTTCCCGGGGTTTACACTATTTGACCTTTCAACAGATTTTAATGGCTACAAACCGCAAAATTATGACGGCACCACTCACGGAGCAGTCACAATAAGGACCGCCTTGGCAAATTCCCTCAATATTCCAGCTGTAAAGATGTTGGGGCTTGTCGGAATACCAGAAGCACTCAAAACAGCCAACGACCTTGGTATAACAACACTGACCGACACTAGTCGTTATGGTCTTTCATTAGTTTTAGGCGGTGGAGAAGTAAAACCCATAGAAATGGCAGGCGCTTTTGCGACATTTGGTAACAACGGTACCTTTCATAAACCCGAACCTATTTTAAAAGTCGAGGATAATAAGGGTAAGGTTTTATACGAATACAAAAAAGACGAAAATAGCTATAACGCCATTGCACCAGAAATTGCTTATGAAATATCAGACATATTAGATGATGATAACGCCAGATGTATGGTTTTCGGTTGTCAAAATTATCTTAACTTTGGCGACAAACATGTCGCTGCAAAAACAGGTACAACACAAGAATTCCATGATGCTTGGACTGTTGGATACTCACCCAAAATAACAGCAGCCGTGTGGGTTGGAAACAATGATAATACAAAAATGTCTAGTGGTGCAGATGGCTCTGTTTTAGCAGCCCCCATTTTTCACGACTATATGATTAAATTCTTGGATAATAGTGAATTTAAAAGACCAGATACTATAAAAGATGCAACTGTTGAGAAATACTCAAACAAACTCCCAAGTTCATACTCACAAATTACCGTAAAAGATATTTTTGCGCCGTGGCAAATCCCCACAGATAGAGATGATGTCAATGTATTATTGAGAGTCAATAAAATAAATAATAAAATCGCCACAGACAAAACTCCGGCAGAGCTTATAGAAGAAAAAATGTTTTTTAATCTTCATAATGAATGGGGTAAACAATGGAAAAATTATCAAAACTGGGAAGCCCCGATTAGAGCATGGGCACAGGCTCAAGGTATGTCACTGCCAGACTACGAAAAAGACAATAGTTACTCTAATTTACCCAGCATTACTATTACAGAACCGCTAGAAGGCACAAGCATTAAGACAAAAACGAGAATTTCGGTAGCAACAAGTTCGGAATATGAAGTTGCGTCAGTCACCTATCTAGTAGATGATCAAATCGTCTCAAGCTCAACCTCTTCACCGTTTAACGGCGAACTAGATCCATCAAAGGTTTCCAATGGACCACACAAGTTGACAGCAAAATTATCTGATAGAAACGGTGTCAGCACTCAAACATCAATCAATATAAACACAACAAATGGTGACTCAGTATCAATTTCCAATTTGTTAGTCAGCGAAATAACCAGTTCTGGTGCAACAATTAGTTATGCAACAGATAAAACAACCGATTCATCAATATTTATCGGATTATCTGCAAATAACTATGATTTGCAAAAATATGGTGGATTACAAACTAAGTCCCACTCGCTCACATTATCAAGCTTAAAATCTAATACAAAATATTATTATAAAATAACTGCTACAACTCTTGACGGGCTAGAGGGTACAACACAGGGTAGTTTTGCTACACTTTGAGAGAACTATCTAAAAATTTATTCAAATCGTTAGCTTTTGGACTCTTAGCTACGAGACCAACTTTTTTAGCAGATTTAATAATACGTTTGATTTTACTTTGGAGATGAACTCTACTCGCTAAATCTATTTCCCCCAAAAAAATATCTCGAGGATTTGTTTTTTTGTTCGTTAAAGATCCCGCTAAAGAAACAGCAACCGCAACATCTGTCATAGAATCTCTTAATTTATAACCATCAGAAATATTTAGATACACGTCATACCCTGACAGATCTATTTTTGTATGACGGGCAAGAACCGCTAAAATCATCTGTAACCTATTTCTGTCGTATCCCACAGCATTTCGTTGTGGATTGCCAAAACTTGTTTTATGAACAAGACTTTGAACCTCCAACATATAAACACGACTACCCTCTGTTACCGCAGTCCTCGCAACTCCAGGTGGAATTTCCTGATCGCTTGCAAACCTGCCAAAATCTTCTTTTTCTTTAAGCCCACTTTCACCTATCTCAAAAACACCCAATTCATCAGTCGAACCAAATCTGTTTTTCTGACTTCTTAAAAATCTTTCTGACGAATACCGATCACCTTCCAGATAAAAAACTCCGTCAACTAAATGCTCTAGTGTTTTTGGCCCAGCAACTTCGCCGTCTTTAGTAACATGACCAATAACGATTGTCGCCAATGATATATTTTTTACTTTTTCAATAATTGAAAGCGCACATTGCTTAAGTTGCAAAATACTTCCAGCTGAAGACGATAAAGTAGAATCGTAAACAGTTTGAATTGAATCAATAATTAAAAGATCAAATTGACCTACTTGCAAGGAACTTAGCCAAGAGTTTATATCTTGATTGTCAATTATGGAAATATCAGATGAATTTATACCAATTCTATCGGAACGAATTTTGATTTGTTCAGGCGATTCCTCTCCGGCAATATACAAAACCTTTTTACCCATGCTAGAAGCTATTTGCCATACCAGAGTTGATTTGCCAATCCCCGGATGACCTCCCAACAACAAAACAGAACCCCTAACTATCCCCCCACCCAAAACTAAATTAACTGGTGCAATAGCCGAATTCATACGCTCGCCGTACCCCGGTTTTACATCGGATAATCTTTTGATCTGCGCCTGTGCTACATCAGATATTTTCTGATTCGTCTCAATTTTCAATTCTTCAAGCGTATTCCAAGCCCCACAAAAATCGCACTTACCAGCCCAACGGACATGCTCACCACCACACTTGCTACAAACAAAAAGCGAAGATTTTTTTTTAGTCATTTTTACTGCTACTTTTTATATCTTCCACTATTAGATCAACTTTTTTCCTGTCTCTCCAACGGTTGATACTAATCGTAAAAGCAACATCAACAATCATACCATCTGTAATTTTCCAGCCGTTTTTTTGCACATTAAATGCAATGCAGTCATAATTTGAGACGCTATCGCAAAGCATGATCTTATAGTGATCTCCCGATTTCCCAATTGTTTTAAAGCTAGTAATTTTCATTTTTTCGAGTGCAAACACCGGTCGGCTATTGCCGTAACCAAACGGCTCTAAATGTTCGATCGAATGTGCAAGATCTAGATTCACCTGACTGGAATCGATAAGTACGTCAACCTGTAATACACGATCAAATAGTATTTTATCTATAATTTTAGATTCTTTTTTTATTCTCTCTTCAAACCTTTTAAAATTTTCTTTTTTAAGTGATAATCCAGCCGCCCCGGGATGACCACCAAAACTCTCCAAAAGATCGCTTGCGCTAGAAATAATTTTGGTAATATTCACGCCCTTAATTGACCTCGCGCTACCTTTAAAAAATTCTTCATGGTCGGTCAATACAATACTTGGTTTGTAATACATATCTGTAATTTTACCGGCAACGAGACCAACCACCCCTTCATTTAAACCGTCCTGCTTTATAACAATAACTCCATCTTGTGTTTTGTTTTCTAATTTAACAGCATTATCCACACTCGCTAAGTCCTTTTTTAAAACATCCTGCCTTTGCAAATTCAGTCTATTTAATTTTTCACATAAAATCGCTATTTCGCTCTCATCATCTGAAGTTAAAAGTCTAAAACTACTTACCGGATCGTCAATCCGACCAGTTGCGTTAATACGAGGCGCTATCTGAAAACCTACTTCGTAAGTTCCAACCTTAGTTTTATCAAGAGAGGATATTTTTATAAGCTCACTAAGACCCTTATTTCTAGTTTTAGCGATTACATTTAATCCGTAACTTACAATAACTCGATTATCTTCAACAAGAGGAACGATATCAGCTACAGTCGATATTGCTGCAAGATCAATATCCCACTTTTCTTTTCCGTCAAACAATTCAAGTGCACGAACAAAATTGTAAGCAACACCACCCCCAGAAAGATTCTTAAATTTAATTTTATCTGATACTTGAGGATGAATAATTGCATAAGCATCCGGTAATTCATCGGGCAACTCGTGATGATCAATTACGATCGTATCAATACCTAATGATTTAGCATAACTAATTTCTTCATTGCTTTTAATTCCACAATCAACTGTTAGAACCAATTTGCAATCAGATTTTGCAAAACTATTTATTGCTTTTTTGGACAGTCCATAGCCCTCGCTCCGATGTGGCACATAATATTCAATCTCGACAAATTTTCTCAAATTTCTGTAAATTATTGCCCCGCCACAAATACCATCCGCATCATAATCCATAAACAGACCGATTATCTGATTTTCACTAATTGCTTTTTTAACTCTTGCTGTCGCTCGAGACATAAACTTAAAATCATGAGGGTTTGAGAGATTCTCATATTTTGGTAAAACAAAATTGTCTTTATCCAAAATATTACGCGCCGACAAAACAGCCGCGATCGGATCGTTAGGTAATTTATTTAAAACATTCCAACTAACATAGCGCAAAATAAACCTCCTTAATACTAAATTAACCTACCATTGAAATCGCTGCTTTTCAATAAATGGTGTTATTTTAAATAGACCTGTCCTTCAACACCAAGATTAGCATATTCTTTAAGATCGGCTTTGTTTTTTTCTAAAACTTGTTTTAACGCATATAACTGGTTGTCAAGCGACTGCGAAGTGTCAAAAATCGCTCGCCAATCTTCGGAGGTTAAAATCGATAAACTGAACGTCAAATCACTAACTTCCGCTGATTTGACCGTTAAACCCATTTTTTGCATTTCTTCAACACATTTGACATAAAACAGAATAAATTTTGCTCCCGCAACTTGTTGACCAATCTCAATATCAATCGGTATTTTTTCTTGCAAAAAGATCTTATCGTCAGGTTTCTCAACTCTCTGATAAACATAGCCACTTGGATCAATTTTAAAACACTCCTTTGAACAAAAAATTAGTGCGCTTTCTCTTTCGGAACCAGTAATCATAATTTTATTTGGTAACCCTCTGACAACTTTAATCTCTTCTATTACAGGATATTCTTTTGTCAACTCACACAAAAAATTTCCGATATTTAAAGTTAAGATATTTTTTCCTCGCAAATCTGCTTTCGCCTTTGAAATAATATCTACTGACCTAATTCCCTCAACCTCAACTTGCTTAATTTTAAAAGCATCGGACAAAAAAAAGTAATAACAGACAGATACAATAATCAATAAACCTAAAAAATATTTTACTGGTTTGAAATTAATATTAGATCGTTGCCGATCTAGCTTATCAGTCTTAACAACGATCTCCCTACAACGGAACTCCTTTATAGCTTGTTTTTTTGTCTGATGCGCCATTATAAAAACTCGACTTCCTCTTCAAGCTCAATTGAAAATTTTTCAGAAACCGCTTGTTTCATACGCTCGACAAGTTCACGAATATCTGCGCTCGTAGCATTGTTTGTATTTAAAATCCAATTTGCGTGAAGCTTTGATACCTTTGCCCCACCCACAGCCATCTTTTTACAACCGGATCGTTCCAGTAAATAACCCGCTGTCATTTGGATATTTTCACCTGTAACCTTATCCGTTCCAGTGGGATTTCTGAAGATGCTACCTGAGCATTTATTACCAATCGGCTGATGAGTCTGACGAAAAATTTTAGCCGCAGACACATCACGTAAAATATCTTCGTTTTTTCTTCTATGAAACTGAAAAATAACGTTTAAAACAACTGTCGGCGAAGGAGTCTTTTTGTATTTTAACTTTGACTTTCTATAACCAAAATCAAACCATTTATTCTTACAACTCAATATCTTTTTATCTGAAGCAATTAAAGTAGCTTGTTTAAGATAATCACTTATTGCCGATCCATGAGCACCTGCATTCACAACAACAGCTCCTCCCACCGTTCCAGGAATACCATAAAGACTCTCCAAACCACTCAATCCGTTAGATGCTGCTTCCAAAATAATCTTAGATAGACTAACGCCTGAATCAGCTATAACTCTACCAGTTATCTTATCTATACTAATTGAGCTACTTTTGTTAATTATAATAAACTTATCCAACATTTCGTCCGGAAATATAACATTAGACCCGTTACCAATAATTCTAAAAGGTGCCTTTGCTATTTTGGCCGCAAACACACTCTCAGTTAATTCATCAAAATTTTTCACAACCAATAACGCTCTAACCGGTCCCCCAACTCCCATTGTCGAGTATTTTCCTAATCGTTCGTTCTCCGTCATCAGGGGAAGTTTGTCTTTTAATTGTTTAAGCCAACTCATTGCACCATTATATACTATTATTAAACTTTTTTTCTATTCTTGCGTCCTCTAAAAATTTATTGCCAATTTTGTATACGTCAGTCGCCCCCATCGTCATTACAATATATTTTTCTTTTGTACAATTATCCATAAGTAACTTTTCGGCTATGTGATAATTATCCGCATAAAATACTTTTTTACCTCTTTTTACAAGATCGTTAACTAAATCTTTACTGGATTTGATTTCTTTACTGTCACGACCGGCAATTTTAAATACAGGTAATAAAATCACAAGATTAATATCGGATTTTACAAAAACATCTAAAAAATTTCCGTAAAAATCATCGAATCTTTTCTGTTGATGCGGTTGAAACACAACAGCAATATTTTCATTCTTGTTAGCTTCTCTTAAAGCATTAAGGGTACTTTTAATTTCCGTAGGATGATGAGCATAATCATCATAAAGCTTGACATTCGCATATGAGTCTACATAACTAAAACGTCTATCTGCACCATAAAAAGCCTTAATCGACGAGAGAATACATAATTCGTCAATACCAAAATATCTAGATAAAGCAAACGCGCCCGTGCAATTTAGAGCAAAATGATCTCCAGGGATGGGTGATTCTATTAATGTTGAATTTTTACCATTTTTTACCCAAAATTTACTCCAGTTATTTTCAAAATTAACCTTTGACAATACAAAATCAGCTTCTTTATCATGACCGTACGAAATGATTCGGATCGACCTATCCAATAATTGTTTCTTATTTTTTTCTACAAGTTGTTTCAGATTTTTATTATCAATGCAATAAACTAACACACCACCATCATTTATATTCAATATAAAAGCATTAAAAGCATTCATAATACCTTTGATACCATTTCTAAAATAGTCCAAATGCTCCAGCTCAATATTTGTAATAACTGCCGCCTCCGAATTAAAATCCAAAAATGATCCATCATATTCACACGCCTCTAAAACTATATGTTCGCCACGAGCTGAAAAACGAGCTGTTGGATTCAATTTAGTTGATTGAGCTCCGATCAAAAAAGACGGATCATAACCAGCTCTTAAGAATATTTGCGAAATTATCGATGAAGTTGTTGTTTTACCATGCATTCCAGCTACCGAAATTATCGATTTATTTTGAGCTATTATGGCAATCATTTTAGATCGTTTAATGATCTCTATTTTAAGCCGATGTGCTTGATCGTGTTCAACCTTAGCTGGCGAACCTGCACTAGCCGCAGAAGAATAAACAACAAGATCAATATTCTTGGTTATATTTTCTGGCGAATGACCACCAAATTTTAAATCACTACCTGTAACTTTTTTACCAAGACCACTTAAAATTTTTCCTACTGATTTCATAGAAACACCACCCGAGCCGATCAAGTGAACACTATGATAATTATCGAGATAATTATCTAGTTCGCTGTCAATTATTTGTTTTATCTTGCTTGAAGAATTTTTTAGCACAAAGTTTGTCTTGCATAACCCTGCCTCACCAGACAATAATTTATCGATTATAACTGGTAATTTTAAAGTATTTTCAGACGGTAAAACCATTTTTGCTACTTGCTCATTTTGGCAATACATAGCATTAGCAAGTTGATGAGATGCTACCACAGGCGAGATCGGTACCAAGATAAGGGGCTTATGATTAGCTAAAACTTCAAATATCGCTGTTGCGCCAGAACGCGAGATAACTAAATCAGATTTTCTGACAAGTTCATCAACTTCATTACTATATGCTATAGGTGTATATTTTTTTCTTATATCGATATCAAGGCTTTCTCTAAACTCAAGCGCATCTCGTAAATTATTTCCGCCAACCAAATGAACTATTTTATATTTTTTCAATAGTTTTTCCCCAATAGAAAAAATCAATTGGTTCAAGCTCACCGCCCCGCTCGAGCCGCCAACAATTAAAATAATATTTTTTTTAACCGCACAAGTTGTTGCAAAGAAACTCTGTTTTACAGGCACACCAACTCTAATTGCGCGACTAGCATATTTTGGTAAATATGCGTCTACCGGAAAGCCGACCAAGATCCTTTTGGCAAATTTCGCTGCAATTTTATTTGCTAGACCAAAACTAACATCAGATTCATGGATTATTAGCTTAACACCCATAATTTTTGCGGCAGCACAAACTGGCAAAGCGACATACCCACCCTTAGAAAAGACCATACTCGGCTTAAATTTGATTACAATAAAAATAGATTGCAAAATCCCTATTACCAATTTTATAATGTCAATAATATTTAAAATAAAACTAGTAAAACCTATATTCCTTCGAAATTTTCCGGCAAATATACTCTGGTGGCTTAATTTTACTTGACTAAAAGCCTTCTTTTCAAAATCAGTTCCCAAGCCAATATACATAAGATCATATTTGTCAATAAGTACTCTAGAAATTTCTACTAGCGGGTAAATATGTCCGCCAGTCCCCCCACCCGTTAAAATTATTTTTTTTCTAGACATACTGCTTTGAAACCCTAGATATATTCAATAATATCCCAATTAGCGCAAGCGAGACTACTAAAGAATTACCGCCATAAGAAATAAACGGCAATGTAACACCAGTCAACGGAACTAATCCAAGCATAGCGGCAATATTAATTAACGCCTGCATACACAACGAGGCCGTTATACCCACAGCCAAGAGTCTACCAAATTTATCAGGAGCAGTTTTAGCAACCCCCATTCCCATTACAAAAAGTGCAACAAAAGCAATTATTACAAAAATTGACCGCATAAATCCAAGCTCTTCGCAAATAATAGCAAAGATTGAATCTGTATGAGGTTCTGGGAGATATTCCATCTTTTGAATTGACTTACCAAAACCCAATCCCCATAAACCACCTTGGCTTACAGCAATAAATGCCTGATTCACGTGATATCCACTGCCTAAAACTTCTGATGATGGATCAAGATACGTTAAAAATCTTTGCCAACGATATGGTTTTGATCTAATAAAAATCGAAAACGCCACCAGTAAAAATCCTGCCATAGAGGCAAACTGCCAAGCAGGCGCACCTGAAACAAAAAAAACTGCTATTGCAGATAATACAATTGTCGTTAATGTTCCTAAATCCGGTTGCAATATAATAAGCAAAGAAACTATACTCAACATTGCAATAAATGGTAAGAAGAATTTTTTAAAACTGTTAATCTCATAAGCTTTTGTATCCAACCACGCACACAAGTAAACAATAAACGTAATCTTGGCAAATTCTGATGGCTGCAAAGTTGTAAAACCAAGATTAATCCACCTGTGCGCTCCTTTCGCCTCATAACCAATTCCCGGAAGAAAAACCGCTATTAAGGCAACGACTGTGATTATCATAAAAGTCAGAGCCATTTTTTTGTAGTTCCTATAATCAATACTTGAAAATATAACCATCAGAATAATACCAATCACAAGAGCAATCGATTGTGTTATAACATAACTATTTAATCCTTCTTTGGTTTTCTCATAAGCAATCACGTCTGATGCCGAAGCAATCATAATAATTCCAAAAAGACTCATTGCAACAGCAAGAAGAGCAATCTTAAAATCCGGTCTTGTTTTTTGTTTTAAATATTTGGCCATTTATCAACTAATTTATTGAAATACTTGCCTCTTTCGCAATAATTTTTAAATTGGTCAAAACTTGCTGATCCACTCGAGAATAAAATTGCTTCGATACCATTGTGATTTTGTAAAATTTGCCGCAAAGCATCATCAACGCTATCCGCACTAATTATAAAATCCCCATCATAACCTGCGTCTAACAACGCATTTGAGATATCTCGACCCGTCTCTCCAATCACATAAACTTTTTTTAAAAAGGGACTTTTAGATATCTCATAACCCATCTGTTTGTAACTCAGCCCCTTACTTGATCCTCCACATATTAATACAAAATCCTTATCCATTAATTTGACAGCTTCTATCACTGATAATGGATTAGTCGAAGCTGAGTCATTATAAAAATCAATATCCTCTCGAGTCACAACTTTCTGCATCCGAAAATTCGGTTTTTGGAAATTTTCGTCTACACAATCCGATTCAAAATCCAAGTTTAAGGCGAAACAAAAAGCCAAGGAGCAAGCAAGATTAACTTCTGGTATCTTTAATCGCTTCGATAATTCCTTAAGATTAGTACTAAAATACCTATCGCCACATTTAAAACCGTTTTCATACGACAAACATATCGCGCTGCTGCTTGGTTTGCCGTACGTTATTTTAATTCCAGCAGCCAAATCTATAAGGTTTTGTTGATCTTCTGGCGCTATTACAATCTGACCATGATTACTATCTGAAACAAGAGATTTTTTTGCCTCAATATATTCTTTTAAAGTTTCATGATAATTTAGATGATCTGTCGTCACTGGTAAAAAGATTGCCACTTGGGGTTTAAATTTTAAATCTTGTAGCTGAAAACTTGACAATTCAAGGATTGTGAACGAATGATCGGTTGTCTCATCAACAAAATCTAGTGGACTATTACCAATATTACCACCCAAAAAAACCTCTTTCTTGTTTGAAACTAAAATTGCTTTTAGTAAATTTACGGTCGTTGATTTACCTTTTGTTCCAGTCACACCAATTGTCGTACCACGTACATTCGACATAAAAATATTAGTAGCAGATGATATTTCGGTTTTGCCAAAAATATCTCTAACCGTGGATATTTTTACACCAGGTGAACGAAAAACAATATCAGCTTTAAAATCCTTTGCTAGTTCTGATGATTTTATGATTTGGTATCCTAAAAATTCGGTCTGTGATATTTTGTCGCTCTGATCAAATATTAAAATATCACTTGGGTGTTTTTTTATTAGATAACGAACCAGAGATTTTCCCTCCACGCCAAGACCAAAGATAAGAACTTTTTTACCTTTTAATTCACAAGAAATCTCCTTATCCATAAATTAATACCAATGATAAGCCTAAAGCAGTCGAAACTGCCGAAATAATCCAAAATCTCATCGTTACCTTTGTCTCCGGCCAACCCTTCGCTTCAAAATGATGATGGATTGGGGCGACAAGAAACACTTTTTTACCAAACACTTTTTTACTTATAATCTGAATTGCTGTTGTAATCGCCTCAATTATCAAAATTAACCCTATAAACGGTAAGGCATAAACCGTATTGGTTAAAAAACTTATTACCGCCAGTGTCATACCAAGGCTCATCGCTCCTGTATCACCCATAAAAAATCTGGCAGGATATACATTAAACCATAAAAATGCCAACAAACTCCCCATAATTGTGGCACAGAAAATTGCCAAAGAATAATTACCTTTTAAAAGACAAATGAATGTATAAGCGCCATAAGCAAAAGCAAAAACCCCACCCGCGAGCCCATCTAAACCATCAGTCTGATTAGATGCAAAGGCTGTAAAAACTGCGACCGCGACAAATAAAGGTATATACCAATAACCCAAAACGAAAGTTCCAAAACTCCCCATCGAAAATGCTCTCTCTAGCCAATCTAGCTTAAAAGCAAACCACAAAGCACCTGCAAGCGAAACAGTTGCGTATAACACTAACTTTGTCCTGAATCTCATACCACCGCGCGCAATACCCACGCCAAGAACGTTCATTAAATCATCAGCCGCTCCGACTATTCCACAACCAACCATAGTGAAAAGAGGCAAAAGCGTTCCCGTTCGAGCAAAATTTGCTACCAATGTGATAATTGCAGTTACACCCCAAATTAAAACTCCACCAAGTGTCGGTGTATTTTCCTTTGATCGGTGCATTGCAGAAAAAATTGGTGTTTTATTCCCATCGTGATCAGTATCTCTAATTCTTTTGCCAATTCTATTTTTATACAAAAAATCAGTCAAAAAAGGTGTTGAAAGCCACGCAATAACAAATGACACAGAGAAAAATACCATCACACCGAACAAATCAGATGCTATCATGCCGAATCTATCCATATAAATCCTAAATTAATTTTTCCACAAATTTCTCAAGACCCACTGTATGCGAGCCCTTAACCAAAACTATATCGCCTTTTTTAATCAAGATTTCAGTATCCTTAATTAATTCTTCCACACTTGGGTACCATTTATCAAGACCAAACTCGCGAAATTCATCCCCAACACCAACCGTAAAATCAGATGATTTTCGCGCATAAATCGCAATTTCCTGATGTGATCGGTGACTAATTGGTCCAATTTCTGCCATCCGACCCAAAACAGCAACCTTACGACCATATTTTGTGTACCTTAAATTATCAAGAGCAGCCATCATCGAAAGAGGGTTTGCATTATAACTTTCGTCTATAATAACAACTTCACGTCTGCCGATAATTCTTTTTCCGCGACCAATCAACGGTTCAAACTTTTCTATCGCCTTGACCATTTTTACAAAATCGCAACCAGCAAAATAGCAGACCGTCAAAGCCATTTTTATATTCACAATATTGTGAATTCCCAGAAACTTCGTGTGTGTCTGAATCTTTTTATCAAAGAGCCCTAAGGTTATCTCGGTTTTGTTTGGTAGCATTTTTTTATCCAAAACACTTATTGGACTTTTTTCCAGTGTTACTACATCCGCACGTGTCACTTTGTCCTTAATTTTTTTCAAATCGACAGATGATATAATAACTTTTTCCTCAGTTGCTGCTGCTAATGCCCATTTCTCCTCGGCAATTTTCTCTACAGACTTAAATATCTCAATATGTGCCAAGCCAATATTGGTAATTATACTGATTTGCGGCTTAATGATTTCTAAAAGTTCTTTGATATCACCAGGTCGATCAGCCGCGTATTCACATACAACATATTTTGGATAGCTTGTTATCGATAAATATTTAAATGGAACAGCGAGCGCGACCTTAATCCAATCAAAAATATTTTTTGGAGAATCTTTATAGCCAAGCAGATACATGGGTATCCCCATTTTTGTGTTTAAGTTAGAAGATGAGCCCAAAACTTTTTTGCCAGAAGCGCGAAGTAATTGAGCTATCATATATTTAACAGTGGTTTTACCCGAACTACCAGTAACACCAATAATATAAGGTCTAAATTTTTTTATTAACGCTTTTGCAAAAAAACTAAGCTCAGATTCTACAATATATTTAAAAAACTCTTTCATAATGATGGAGTTATTTTGTAATAACTATTTAATAGCCAGCTTGCAATATCACCAAAAACCGGGGCAGCCGAACTCTCGGCCCATTCCACATTTTTCGGTTTATTCAATTTTACCAGCATTACAAATTTTGGGTCATCAGCAGGAGCAAATCCTGCAAACGAACCTATATGCTGATCCTCTTCGTATCCACCAGTATCTTTAGGAATTTGAGCAGTACCCGTTTTACCTGCAACCTTAAAACCGCTCACAGCTGCTTTTTTACCGTGTCCATTTTCAACTACAGATATAAGCATTTGAGTTGTTTTAGATGCCGTCTGTTCACTAATTACCTGCTCTCCGATTACCGGCTCCATAATTCTAGCTTCTCCGTTTGGGTTTATAATTCTCTCTATCAAATGTGGCTTAATAGATTTCCCCTTGTTTGCAATCGTCACATATGAGCTTACAATCTGAAGTGGAGTTGTTGTTATACCTTGACCAAAAGAAATTGTCGCCCTGTTCACATCTTTCCATTCTCTAGTAGGACTAACTTTACCTGCATATTCGCCTGATACATCGATACCAGTTTTACAACCAAAGCCAAATTTTTTTAGATAATTTGCCAGAGACTCATTGCCCAGTTTGTTGGCTATCCAAACCATACCAACGTTATCAGAATTCTCAAGAATCTGCGTTACCGTCTCGTAACCAAATGATTTATCTTGCGAATTATGGATATCATAACCGTCAACCGTAACAAAATTTTTAAATCCTCCTTCGGCTTCATCTGGCTTTGAATCAGGCTCTACCTTGCCATCCTCAACAGCAGCAGCTACCACAATCGGCTTAAAAATCGAACCAGGCTCCCAAGCCAAAGACGTTGTTGGATTTAAAAATATACTTTGGTCATCACCACTAAACTCATTGAACTTATTTGGATCGTAAGACGGTAAGGATGACATGGCTAAAACGCTACCATCTTTGGCATCCATTATTACCGCTGAAGCGCTTTCAGCGCCATACTTTTCAATGCCCTCTTTCAGTTTTTTTTCGACCACATACTGAATGCTTCTATCAATCGTTAAAACAATACTTGAACCGTCTTTACCAGGATTACTTTCTTCTAGCTTTATTACTCTGCCATTATTATCCTTCAGTCCCTTTAATGTTCCGCCTTCTCCTTTCAATACACCGTCATAATATTCTTCGAGTCCATATTTTCCATCTCCGTCATAATTAACAAAACCTAAAACCTGTGCTAAAAATTCTTTCTCAGGATAAAATCTTGAGTATTCCGCTTCGAGATAAACGCCCGCAAGCCCCTCTGCTTTGATTTTATCCGCGAGCGTTTTTTCCATTTTCTTTTTTATCTCCGGGATATACCACTTGTCACAATTTATTTTGTCGAATATCTCTTCTTCGTTATCTCCCGTTAACAATGCTAATTTTTCTGCCGTCAATTGCTTATTTTCAACATGCCTCGGCACAACTATTAAATTATATAACTCAAGGTCCGTCGCCACAGCAAAAAGTCCCGATTTCGTCTCATCAATTATATTTTGACTATCCTTATCTTTTATATAAATCTTTCCACGTTTCGCAGGTTGCTCTTTTTCGGTATAGTACTGTTTTTGTGCCATCGCCACATACGTGTCACGACGGATAAGCTGCCTATCACAAAGCCGAACGAGAAAAATAAGCCCCAATATCAAAAAAAGCCACGAGATAACCTCTAGTCTTTTCAATTCCAGCGACTCCAGAGATTTTAGCTGATTCATATTTTAGTTGGCGACTTGTTCCATACCCTCTTTACTAGCTTTCTCTTGAATTATTGACAGTGCTTTCAATCTATTTGCCTCTACTTCTAACCGCTCTTTTTCGGCCATAATACTTTTTTCTTGTTGCTCTAAATCGGAAACCTGGATTGTTTTTGTAGCCGATTGACTTGACTGCGAAAGATAAAAAAGAGAAAAAACTGCCAATAACAAAAAGGCAATTATTCGGACAGAATTTGGTCCAAAAAATATTTTTCTTGTTATCGACCGTTTTTTTTGCCCTAGGTTTGCGTCCCTTGTTCCTACGTTAAACATTATTTTTTCTCCACTATCCTTAACTTTGCACTTCTAGATCTAGGATTTTTTACTATTTCATCTCTAGAAGCAATAATTGGTTTTTTGTTCACTAAATTCACAACCGATTCGTTAGCATATTTTTTAAAAATGTTTTTTACAATCCGGTCTTCACCAGAATGAAAACTGATTACAGCTATCCTACCACCGCTATTTAAACGATCAATTGCTTTTGGCAAAACTTCCTCAATTGCCGACAACTCATCGTTTACTGCAATCCGAAGCGCTTGGAAAACCCTAGTTGAGGGATTAATTTTTCCTTTATGTGATTTTACTGCAGCCGAGATAATCTGCGACAACTGATCCGTCGTTTCTATCTTCTTACGCCTTCGCGCATCAACAATCGCTTTGGCAATTTGTCTTGATCGTGTCTCGTTAGACAGATTATAAAATAAATCAGCAAGCTCTCTTTCGCTAAGTCCATTCACAAGATCACGTGCCTCAACTGACCCTCTCTGGTCAAGCCGCATATCAAGCTCCTGGGATACCAAAAAACTAAATCCTCGGTTAGTCTTATCAAAGTGGTACGAGGAAACACCGAGATCAAAAAGTATCTTGTCAACTTTTTTTATTTTTAATTTATCAAGGATCTTGTCGATATTTCTAAAATCGTCTCTTATGACAAATACGTTTTTTTCTCTCAAAAATGGATCTTGTAAGTTAAGATCCAAAATTTCAGCGTCCTTTTCAATGGCTATAATACGCCCCGAATCGCCGATATGTTGGGCAACCAACTTTGAATGTCCACCGAACCCGAACGTTCCGTCAACGAATATATCCCTTTTTTTTGGTGCTAATCCTTCGATGATTTCCTGCGATAAAACGCTGATGTGATTTGTCATAGTTTTCAATGGTCTTGTTTGCATGGGTGATACGTTTGACGATGCCTTTCCGAATCCGGGATATCCCTCCTTCAGAGAAGCTCCCCCTCCTCAACGCTCGAAAGAGCGTCTTGGCGCACCACCCATACAAATCTTGCTCGCGGGCAGATGGCCTACAGCCAACACCTCACGCCCCTAGCCACGAGCTAATCAGCAACCTCCGTTAACTGTTCTACTATTGTACCTGCATCCTTATCTGAATTTTTTGTCATTTCTTGCCAAGATTTATTCGACCATATCTCGACTCTGTCATAGACGCCGGCAAAAACTACCTTAAAAGTGATTTTGGCATATTCTCTTAAAAAACTCGGTATCAATGCCCTTCCCTGATTGTCAAATTCCACCTCGATTGCGTTTGATAATAACATTCTGGCATACACCCGACCGGCCGATTTGTTTACTGGTAGCTTACCGACACTTTCTGCGAGCGTGCGCCATCTGTCTTTGGGAAAAATAAAAAGACACCCATCGAGCCCTTTTGTAATAATTGAGCCCTTTTCGAGGTCTTTTCTAAACTTAACGGGGATTGCAACCCTACCTTTTTGGTCAACCGTGTGTTCGTATTGTCCAATAAACATTTTTTCACCACTTTTCCCCACCTTCTTCCACTTGACCCATATTATCTCTTTATAAATCTATGTCAATACCAGACAAAATACGAACACCTAGATTTCACTAAATGTGCCTGCCCTTCCGTAGCCCGCACTGTTCGTACACTATGAAATAGGTTGAACAGTAAGGGCAAAGGAGAGTCAATATGGGACAAAATACGAACAACAAATCAACGTATAACGTAAAACGTATAATGCAAAACCACAATGTATAACTTAAAACCTATAATCATCGTCGCGTAGCGACACAATAGTTATACGTTTTTAGTTTTTAATTTTACATTGGTTTGTCATTGCGAGCGTAGCGAAGTAATCTCTCATATTATCCGGTTTGTCATTACTGCCCCGCCTAGCTCTCGTAGCCTTCGGCAAAGTGAGGTCATCCCGCACTTGATGCAGGATCTTTATTCAGGCTTCGCTTGAAATGTAATTACGAGCTAAAGCTCGTAGATTTGTGTTAAGGACAGAGACTTCAAGTCGCGAAGCAGCCCCTTAGGATTATAGTTCTCATAACGGTTTAGGCTGACGATCCACTCGTCAACCACATGCACCCTAACCCCTGCACGCCCCGTACCATGGTGTCGCTTTGCGACGATTATATTGATATTTAATTTTTCTTTGTAATTATACGTTTTACGTTATACGTTAATTCGTCATTGCGAGCCGGTTTTGGGGGATTTGCAAGTGGAGCGCAAATCTGCATCTTAAAAACCTATTCCTTTAATTTATAAATGTAAGCACGGCAATCTTGTTTTGCCATTGCGAGCGTAGCGAAGCAATCTATCTCAAAATCCCCAAGACGCGGCAAGGGCGACCTTTTTAGGGGTCGCCCTTGAATGTGAAGAGGAGGTGAGCGGCCGATGACCGCTTGTGAGTTCGTTGGCCCTTGGTGGGCCGCTCACGCTCCTCGAGATCCCTTAACGGTGTGGAACCGGAGTAGTTTATAGTCATACTCGGGACTCGGGGGCTAGGAGAGCTCCAGCTCGTTGGCGAGCTGGTCCGCCAGCGCGTGCAACTGCTGGCGGGTCACCTCCACCATCCACTGGGGGTCTACCCTGTGGATGGTAACCACTCTCCTGACCGGCCCGCCCCAATCTTCGGAACGGGCCACCTCCACAATCCCCAGTGGAGGTCGGCCGGCCAACTGGTCAGCGAGGGACATCGCCTCGTGGCGACGCCCCTCGTTCCCCTGGTTCACCTCCCAAGAGGCATCCAGGGGAACGACTTCCCCCTTGTATACCGCGGCAAAGCCGCGGTAATTCTGCGTCCACCCAGCCGAAGAGGCCCAGATGGACGAGGCGGGCACGACGGCAAGCAAGTTGCCATCGGCCCACTGCACCCGAACCGAGTGCAGATCGCGAGCCACCTCTGGCCCGCGTTCTTCATCCTCCATCCCCTCCAGGATAGCCTCAACGGCCTCCTGAAGGTACGGAAACTGACGACAGAACATCTTAAACTTAGCACGGTTCATACCGTGCCCCCTTTTGGTCGCATCCCGCGACCTAGTTGTGGCCGGATTTACCGCTTCCCGCGGAACGCTGGCTAAGCGCTAATTGGACTCTCGCCCAGAAAACTAAACTTGAGCATTTATCAAATTCAATTTTCCGGACAAGATCCGCCACCAAATTGTCAAAATTCGTCTGTTAGTCTGCCGCCTCCAGATTGTGATCCTTCAGCGTGATATCTGAGTAGACCACAATTTCATCATTTTGTCAATACAACAGGTAAAACTGACCCTCAAAACCAAACCGACCACACCCTATCCAAAATCACTTAAAAAGACAACTTGTCCGTTTTAACAACGATCATTGTTATTTTTTTATTATAAGGTTTATTTTAGTAAAAATATTGGATCTAAAATGAGTACATTTGATATCACAAAAAAACGCTAATCATACGCAGATGTATAAAATGCGCGCTGCAGATCAATCAATTTGGATATAAGCAGATTATAATTCTAAAAAACTAGTTTTCACTGTCCGAACCAACCTCTTCGGACCCAAGACCTTTTTCACGTGCTCTTTTTTCACGAGCATATTTACGCATTTGCTCTCTTCTGACTTCCTTATTTTCTTCATACCATCTTCTGTAGTATGCAATCTGATCAAATCTTCCCCCCCGGTCTTCTCGATCCTGGTTAACCCTCCCCTCTGCTATCAAATTAACCGTGGTGCTTATTCCAGCAGCACCACTAATGTTTTGTCTTAACTTTAATATAATTCTTTGCAGAGCCCTTTCGACAGATTCAACAGATGTTAACCACGGGCAAGAGACGCATAAGTCCTCTAGTCTGTCCCCTGTCAAATATCTCGTAAATAAATCCCAATCCCTCTCTCCTTGCCCATTTCTTACTGCCTCGCCTGATTCAATAACCACTTCCCGAGCTTGTCTCATCAGATCGACTATGAAATCATCTTCTAAAATTGCTTCTTCAGTGTCATCTTCAACTTGTTCTAGTTTAATTTTAAATCTTATTTTTTCCGCTATATCCTCTCCGGGTGTATCACTGCCTTCTTCTTCGAGTCGAGAAAACGGAATACCATGCCTTCGACCTATCACAGAACACTTATAAGCTTCCAGATTACGACCGACACTCCTAAAAACTTCTATTTTTTCAACTTGCTCACCGGATTCAACCGCCATATACATCCCAACAACAGCTTCGTGAAATAGTTCTTCGTAAGTAGCCATTCCGTTACGGACTAAATCATAGCACCTTCTCCACACAGCTGAACGCGCAAAGGATTTAGGATTTTCAACGTGCGCAAGTTCCTTTACTCGTTCAAAAACCGTTTCATAACTTAGTGTAGATTCGGCTTCCTTAGAACTTTCTACACCATCATCAGAAGAGTCTTGTCTAATACCCCCCCGCTAGTTTCCTGTGGTTCTTCGCTATAAGTTTCGCCTTCTTGATAAACCATGTTTCCTCCCATAAATTAATAATTAAATCCCAAATTGTTTTTTGTAACTTTAAACCGAAATTTTCAGGATCTTAATTTCTCGAATATGTAACCCTTTACTTCATCAATTTTGACCCTTTCTTGTTTGAGGGTATCACGGTCGCGGATAGTCACAGTCCCCTTTTCGACAGATTCAAAATCAACAGTAACGCACCAAGGAGTACCGATCTCATCTTGGCGGCGATACCTACGACCAATTGAACCCGACTCGTCATAAAAAGCCCTGACATGATAACTAACAAGCTCGTTGCTAATACGCTTGGCAATTTCCGGTAGCTTGTCTTTTTTAACCAAAGGGAAAACCGCAATTTGTACCGGCGCAATCGAAGGGTGCAACGCGAGCACGACTTCACCACTTTCCCTACCGTCTGTCCCATCAGATTCTTTGTATCCATCGACAAGAAACGCCAACATAGCTCTATCGGTACCAAGAGATGGTTCGATGACATAGGGTAAATATCTCTCTCCAGACACTTCGTCAAAATATTTTAAATCTCTGCCAGAAAACTGTTCATGTTGTTTAAGGTCAAAATCAGTCCTCTGGGCAATGCCACCAAGTTCGCTAGTACCAAACGGAAACTTATACTCAATATCAGATGTCCCGATAGAATAGTGCGATAGTTCATCTTCGTCGTGTTGGCGAACCGATAAGTTTTCTTTTTTTATACCAAGGTCGGTATAAAACTTTTCTGTTTCACCAACCCAGTATTCATACCATTTTTGAGATTCTTCTCGAGAGTTTTTAACAAAAAATTCAATTTCCATCTGTTCAAACTCCCTGGTTCTGAAAATAAAGTTTCCCGGAGTTATTTCATTTCGAAAAGCTTTTCCTATCTGTGCAATTCCAAAAGGAATTTTTACCCTTGAAGATTCAAGCACCGATTTAAAATTTAGAAATATACCCTGTGCTGTTTCCGGTCTAAAATAGGCAACAGAAGCCGTATCTTCTGTTGGACCAATAAATGTCTTAAACATCAAATTAAAATCTTTTGCTCCGGAAAAATCTTTTGCGCCACAAAAAGGACACTGGTTTGGCTCTTTTGCCTTGAGTGTCCCGACATATTTGCCTTCCATAAGATGATCCTGTCTGTAACGATTGTGGCATTTTTTGCATTCAACCAACGGATCCGTAAAAGACTTGAGATGACCACTTGCTTCCCAAGTCTTAGGATGTTGGATTATTGCAGTATCAAGACCGACTATTTCCGACCTAGTTGTGACAAATCTTATCCACCACGCACGTTTAATAGCATTTTTCATCTCGACACCAAGAGGACCAAAATCATAAACCGAACCAGTTCCACCATAAATTTCAGAAGATTGAAAAACAAAACCACGTCTTTTGCAAAGTGAAACAATTTTTTCCATCAAATCATTTTTTTCTGTCATGGTCACCTCTTAGATTGCCACACTCACTACTATATAAGTTCAAGGATTAGTTTTAAGATACAAATTTGCACTCCACTTGCAAACTGTGCAATGAAAAATAAATAATTACTTGAACCGATATTCCCTGGGCAAATGCTCCGGTATCCGACAGAGAATCTCGTGAGCAATCGTACCGGTTTTTTTGGCTATTTCATCAGCCCAAATCTTATCATTTCCTTGTATACCTATCAAGGTAGCCTCATCACCGACAGCACATTTTATACCTGTCACATCAACCATCATCGAGTTCATACAAATTCTACCAACAATTTTGGCGCGCTTACCCGCAATTAATACATCGCCTTTGTTTGAAAGACTTCTCAAAACACCATCAAAATAGCCGATCGGTAAAATAGCAATTTTCATGACATCTTTGGCTTCATAGGTTCGACCATAACCAATAGTTTCTCCCTTGCTAACTAATTTAACTGCCGAAATATGGCTTTTTAGTTCGAGAGCGGGCTTTAAAACATCTTGATAACCTTTAAAATCTCCGTAACCATAAATCCCAATACCTAATTGAACAGCACCAAAGTGCGCATCAGGATGTCGCACAATTGTATCAGTCGCCGCCAAATGCACCATCGGAATATCAAAGTTGTTTTGTTGAAATGAAAACATAACCGATTCCAAAACTTTGATTTGTTCTTTTGTTACAGTAATATCGGCAGGATCAGCAATATGAGAGTGCATACCCTCGATTTTGACGTGTCCAAGTGCCATTATTTTACGAACATTTTCTACAACTTCATGCGATTTAAAACCGTAACGATTCATTCCTGTCTCAATTTTAACATCGATTTTCGCCCATTTATTTTCGGCTTTTGAAACCTTAGAAAGTTTATAAACTATCTCAAAATCGCTAACTGTTACAGTGATATCAAAGTCTAACAATCTATGAAAATCTTTTTCTTCAACCGGACCCAAAACTATAATGGGAGAACGGACTCTAGCGACTCTTAGCATAACAGCCTCATCAACCGAAAAAACCGCCAAAATATCAGCTCCTGATGTCCAAACAACCCGACCAACATCCTCTAGACCATGCCCATATGCATTCGCTTTAACCACCCCAATAAGTTTCGTTTCGCTATCCAAAAGCGACTTGAAATAATTTACATTAGAGTTAATTGAATTGAGATTGATTTCTACTTTATTCATGGTTATCTATATCAAATAATACCCTGTTAGCATTATTTGTGCCAAAATGCCAGATAAAATTTTTCAAAAAATATTCTTTTGCCTGTTGTAATACCTCCGGTGCGACTTTAATTTTACAAACATAAGCAAGATTTTTTGTAAAGATAAGTTTAAGATATTTTATCGTATTTGGCAAAATTATATTTTCCCCCTCAAAACAACGGGTATGATAAAATTCTCCCTGTTCATCATAAACAATACCTTCTGTGCTAGATAGATTTAAACCGCAAAACGCACACGTCGATAATTGGGGCTGAATACCAAGATCACTAATAATTCTGGAGAAAAAAACGATTCTTAAAGTTTCGACAGGAACATCGTCTATATTTTCAATAGTTTCAACAATTGATTGATAACTCTTATGATGAGGATGGTCTATCTCAAAAAGTTTGTCCATTATCGCAAAAATAACACTAATAAATTTAGTTTTCGCATAATCACCGCTGACAGATTGAGGAAAAAATTTACTTTTAAACTCTCCCAAAATATCGAGGTTTTTACCTTTGTGAACAAAAAATATGCCGCCAACTCCAAGATCTGAACAATGCGACAATCTCGAACCTGGTCGGCGACAACCCTTGGACAAAATCTCGAGTTTTCCCCTTTCACGCGAAAAAATTGTCAAAATCCGATCTTTTTCGCCAAAATTTCTTTTTCTGATAACAACACCCTCAATTTTATATGACCTCATAGATTGAGCCTAACAAATCGGCACAACAAAAAAAGACCTTGCGGGTCTGTCTGACAAGCGACTGGTCGGGATGGTGGGGCTTTTACCCCACCATCCCGTGGCGGAGAGATTTTGTTAGATACCCTTGCGGGCGGGCGCTCCTCTCTCCCAAGAGCGCCTCTTTATAAAATCGCCGCTATCTGGGGCGGATCCCCGCCGGCCAATAGGCCGACATCGTAGCTACAACATTGCTACCCTCCTTCTGTCCCTAGACTCGTGCCTAGAATTTAAAACCGCTCCTAGGTGGAGCGGCTTTGAGGGAAAATATTTTGTATCTCTACCTCAAAGTCGCTCTCCATCTTTAATCATCAAAAACAAATCACAGCCGGATTTTCCGGAGATGAATATTTTGTTTATGATGTAACGATATCTATTCATAGCAATCTAATATGATACGCCAAAATTTGCCTTTGTCAAGGTCAATGT
>Ga0172381_10001727_pt1 | contig 24958 bp, 23 predicted proteins | sample Leawel6488metaG_FD_119754 | JGI IMG/M metagenome (GOLD analysis project Ga0172381, IMG submission 119754) | Leachate microbial communities from a municipal landfill in Southern Ontario, Canada - Leachate well 64-88 metaG | ecosystem: Engineered > Solid waste > Landfill > Unclassified | place... | reverse complement strand
GTGTACATTTGTAAATTATATGTTTACAAAGGTAATTTGACTAATTTAGCTGTTTGAATTGTTGAAATTGTGGATAGCCGTAAAATATAATTTCCTGCTGGTAAATCCTCGACATTATTTACAATATATCCCCTCTCCCCAGCTTTGAAAGAAATATTCTGACGTTCATATTTTAATCTTCCAAGTTGGTCAAAAATTTGGAGTGTCATATCTTTTACATTTTCTGATTCAAGTATTACTTTAAATACTGTTGTGAATGGATTTGGAAAGACAATTGCTTCCGGATTTTCAGGATTTTCTACACTCAATTTTTGTAATGCTTTTGGAAAATCAGGAATACCATATCCAAGTAATGAATCCGGATTCGATATCTGACTACTGCTAAGCTCAATAGCCCGCATAATTAAAGAATTACTCCATGCAGGGGCAGCTTGCCATAAGCATGCGGTCATACCCGCGATAAGGGGGGATGAAAAGGAGGTTCCACTTCGGCGAACAATAGTACCAATGGAACTTGAAAGAACAGTAAATGAACCCATTGCTGCTACATTTGGCTTTATTCGTACAGTTGACTCCCCTGTTGAGCTGAAAGATGATCTGATACCATTTGAATCGACTGATGCTATTGCAAGAACATAAAATCCATCAGCCGGGGCGCTTATGCATTTCCATGAAGATCCTCCTGAATTACCTGCACTATTTACAATGATCATTCCTTTGGAGGCAGCAAGATTTGCACCTTTTGTTACCGGGGTTGTATTCCCATCCATGTCTGAACATTGGTGACTTTGCGTAGTATCATCAAAGGTGGTGTAACCAAGCGAAGAATTGATTATATCAACCCCTGCACTATCAGCGAATTCTGCAGCAGAAACCCAGTTGTATTCCTCAATAATATTCTCACTTGCTTTTTCTTCGGTCCTGAGTAACCAGTATTGAGCTTTCGGAGCAGTACCAATCAACTGACCCGGAATGTTTCCTCCCATGACGGAAAGTACTTCCATCCCATGTTCATATTCAAGGAAAACATTGTTCCCGGGATTGACAAAGTCCTTTGTCCCAAGTATTTGATTATTTTCCCATAAACTGTCGAAAGCGGGTAAAACATCTGCCTTATAAAAACCAGCATCGAGAACAGCTATGATTTTCCCTTCACCCCTATACCCCATCCTATGCATTGAATCTCCATTCAACATGTGGATCTGTCTGTAAGATTGTCCATAATTAAAAGATGTAGATACTTCAAACATGTCATTGGTTCCCGAAAGTTGTTTTACTTCATCTAATACTTCATCTATTTTAAATTTATCATCTGGTTTTGAATTATTTAATTCAATTGATTTAGTGACACTTTTTACAAATGGAAAACGTAAAATTGAATCCATCAGCTCATGGTTTACGCAATAAATTGTAATTCCATTGAACCATTTGGAACGTGTTAAGATTGTCACTCCCAGATTTTTTATTGAATTAATATAATTCTCGTTTACCGGAATATCATTCTGATCGATCAGGATTCCCTGGTTTTGTCTTCTTTCAAGCGCTCTGGGAGAAAGAAATTCCTCAGGGCGATTGATGGAAAATGGGGAATCATTTTTATCCGTGAACTCAATAAAATATTTTTGTGGTGCGACTTGAGCTAATGATAGCAGGGAAAGCGACATCCCGATAAGAATAATTGCAATTTTTTTCATTATTTCGGTAAATTTGTATAAAATTACAAATTTCGTGAATATGTTTACGCCGAATGATCTTGAACAGATCGGAAAGAAAGGAATTGACCTTCCGTTAATAGAAAAGCAGATCACTCATTTTATCCGGGGATTTCCATTCATTCGCCTCATTCGTCCTGCCGTTCTTGGCGATGGTATAGTGTCATTCGATGAGAAGGAACAAACATATTATATTGAAATATTTGAAAGCCGGTTATTAACGATGCAGGTAGTAAAATTCGTACCTGCATCAGGGGCAGCAAGCCGAATGTTTAAATCTCTTTTTGAATTCAAAGAAAGGCTTTCTGCAGAACTGAAAACAGAGTCTTCTGTCGCTTATTTTTTTTCGCATATAAAAGAAATAGCATTTTACGATGATCTCAGGCAAAAGATGAAGAGAGACGGAATGGATCTTGATTCCTTGTTGGAGAAGCGGATCTATCATGACATTATTGATTATATTCTTAGCGATAAGGGGTTGAATTATGCCAGTTTGCCTAAAGGGTTGATCAAATTTCACAGGTATCAGGGGAGGCCCAGGACATCTGTAGAAGAGCACATGGTCGAAGCAGCAGAATATGCCAGAGATGGAGCAGGGAGGGTACGGTTACATTTCACGATTTCTCCGGAACACAGGGAAAAATTCTTTGAATGTATATCCGAAGTCAAATCCATCTATGAAAAAAAATTTGGCGTTATTTACGATATTTCGTTTTCAGTTCAGAATCCAGGTTCCGATATCATTGCAGTTGATGAAAATAATCAGCCATTCCGTAGTATTGATGGGGCTTTGATGTTTCGTCCAGGCGGACATGGTGCATTGTTGGAGAATCTTGGCGCCATTGATGCAGACCTCGTTTTTATTAAAAACATTGACAACATTGTACCTGACCGGTTAAAACCCACAACTTTTAAATATAAGAAACTGCTGGGAGGATATCTTCTGTCCATCAGGGATCGGGTAAATTATTATTTGAATAGGATCAAAGAGGATTCCGTTGATTATTCAGGTATTGAAGAAATGGTCGTTTTCGCAACGAAGAATTTGTGGCAATCTTTCCCTTTAAATTATCAAACCTGGTCGTTGGAGGACCAGAAAAATGCAATGTTCAAATTTTTCAACCGTCCAATCCGAGTTTGCGGTATGGTTAAAAATGAAGGTGAACCTGGTGGCGGGCCATTCTGGGTAACAGGGACTGATGGAAAAGAGTCCTTACAGATCGTTGAAAGTTCACAGGTCAATCTGAAAGATGAGGAACAGAATGCTATTTTCACCGGGTCTACTCATTTTAACCCGGTCGACCTGGTTTGCAGTACCAAAGATTTCACAGGGAAAAGATTCAACCTGCAAGAGTTTGTGGATGAAAACACTGGATTTATTTCACTGAAGTCCAATGGAAGTAGGACGGTAAAGGCGCAGGAATTGCCTGGCCTTTGGAATGGGTCAATGGCAGGTTGGATCACGTTATTCGTTGAAGTGCCGATCATCACATTCAACCCGGTAAAAACCGTCAACGATTTATTGAGAGCGGAACACCTTGAATAGCATCATCTATGGAGAAACAAAAAAGGGCTTTTCGCCTGGCAAAAAGAAAAGAACGATGGGGACTTACCATTTGGGGATGGCTGTTGCTTTTATTGCTTTTTTTTCTTTTGGTTTTTTACGGGTTCTGCAATATTTATGGTCTCCTGTCCCCTACTCACCGGGAAAAGACTGATATTCTTGTTTTAGAAGGATTTATCAGCGACTATGTATTGCAAGAAGCTATTGAAGAGTTCAGGAAAAACAATTATCAACTGCTTATTACAACAGGTACTCCTTTTGAATACGGAGAACTCCTGGCTCCTTACAAAAATACGGCAACAGTGGCGGGAATGTCGCTGTTAAAATTAGGATTTGATTCGACAAAGCTTGTCATAGTGAGTACCGATGAAATCCGCAATGACCGTACCTACAATTCTGCAGTCGCCCTTCGTCACTGGCTGGGTAAGAACAAACCTGGTATAAAAGCCATTAATCTCATGACGATGAGTGTTCATGGCGCACGTAGTCAATTATTATTTAAAGCTGCAATGGGTGATTCAATCCATGTCGGGATCATATCGCTAAGGAATTTTTATTACGGGCCTCATTCCTGGTGGAAATCTTCCAAAGGGTTTCGTGAAACAATGAATGAAGCGATCGGATACTTTTATGTACGTTTCTTTTTTCGCCCGGGCCCATGAACCATCCGATTAAAATGCGCCCCAAATCAATTTCTTTTCAAAACAGCACAAAAAACATGAATAAATCACTCAATGCTTTTTTTACAATATTTCTTCTTTTTTTCACGATTCCTGGTCTGGGGCAAAAAGAGTATCAGGTAAAATTCAGAATTAACGGGCTGAAAGATACAGCCTGTATTATCGCCAACTATTACGGCAGCAACACCTATATCAAGGATACGGTAAAAGTTGATGGAATGGGTCGTTGTATTTTCAAGGGGTCTGATAAACTTCCCAAAGGAATGTATTTATTTGTAATCTCAGATAAACTGTATTTTGATTTTATCATCAACAATGATCATAAATTCAGTATGGAAACTGACCTTTCAGCGATAACAGATCATGTGGTGATAAAAAACTCGCCAGAGAATGTCCTTTTCTATCAATATATACGATATTCCAGGGAGCAATACGAACAAATCCGGCAGTATGAAGATCTGGTTAAAAAGTATGGTTCTCAAAGTGATTCATCGAAAATCCTGAAATCAAAAATTGATCGCGTCAATAAGGATGTTGCGGCTTACAAGCTCGACGTAATTAAGAACAATCCCGACTCCTTTTTGACATTACTCTTTCAAATCATGCGGGAGCCTGAAATCCCGCAATCAGAGATGGGTAAAAACAAACGGGAAGATTCCTCTTTTACTTATTACTATTACAAATCGCATTTCTGGGATAATCTTGATCTGAAGGATGACCGCATACTGAGAACCCCTATTTTCCATAAAAAATTGACCCAATATTTTGATAAAGTCTTATTTCCGCATCCGGATTCGATCATTATGGTCGTTGACACCTTGATTGAAAAAGTTCGTTCCAATCCTGAAATGTTCAAATATTTCATCTGGTTTTCAACTTATCATTATGAGAATTCCGAGATTATGGGATTTGATAAAATTTTTGTACATCTGGTTGATAAATACTATGCGACCGGCGAAGTGACCTGGTTAAATAAAACAGTTCTGGAAAATATGATCAAAAAATCGAATAAGATAAAACCGGTCCTTATAGGAAAAACAGCGCCGAATATAATCATGCAGGATACCAGTTTAAACCTGGTCTCGATGCAGAATATTAAGTCCAGGTATCTTTTACTCCTGTTTTGGGATCCGGAATGTCAGCATTGCAAACAAGAGATTCCAAAAATCAAAGAAATCTATCAGAATGACAAGGAAAAATATGGTTTGGAAATCATGGCAATCTGTTCAGATTCAAGCCTTGTAAAGATGAAAAAGACCATCCGGGATAAGCAGATGAATTGGATCAATGTTAACGGTCCCCGGACCCTGACAGGGGATTTTCATGAACAATACGATGTGATTCAAACACCGGTCCTTTACCTGTTGAATGAAAAGAAGGAAATTATTGCAAAAAAGTTTGCAGTTGATCAGTTGGAACGTATTTTGATTAATTACGATCAGCAAGTATCCGGATCCAAGTAAAAAGCCACCTTACTGGGGTGGCTTTTAATATATCAGGATAAAACCGATTAGCTTTTCAGCTCTTCGACAACAGCCTTAAAGGCTTCAGGATGGTTCATGGCAAGGTCTGCCAGCGTTTTCCGGTTCAGGACAATATTATTTTCTGCAAGTTTAGCAATAAAAACCGAATATGACATTCCATAAGCGCGGACTCCGGCGTTTATTCTCGTTATCCACAGGCCTCTGAAATTACGTTTTTTGGTACGACGGTCACGATAGGCATAGCACAATCCTTTTTCGACAGAATTTTTGGCGACGGTCAGGACATTTTTTCTCCTTCCGAACTGGCCCTTGGCCCTTTTCAGGATTTTTTTTCTTCTTTCGCGCGAGGCGACAACATTTACTGATCTTGGCATAATTTAATTTTTTATTGCGTTAGCGTTCCATCAGGGGAATCTTAAAGCTAAACACAAGTTCGACAATGAATGATTAACCCTGAAGCATTTCTTTTACATTGGCAGCATCTGTTTTGTCAACTGTTGTGGAATACGTCAGATTACGTTTCCGTTTGGTTGATTTTTTAGTCAGAATGTGGCTTTTGTAAGCATGCTTCCGCTTGATTTTACCGGTGCCTGTCAGTGCAAATCTTTTTTTGGCTCCGGATTTGGTCTTCATTTTAGGCATGTTACTGGTTTTAATTGATGTTAATAATAAAGTACAAAAGTGCTTGTTTCGTTATTTTTTAGAGGCAATGATCATGATCATTCGTTTACCTTCAAGACGGGGCATCTGTTCGATTTTACCAATTTCCACAAGAGCCTGTGCAAACTTGAGCAGGATCAGTTCTCCTTGTTCTTTATATATAATGGAACGACCTTTAAATAAGACGTCAACTTTAACTTTTGCACCCTCTTTCAGAAATCTGATGGCATGATTTAATTTAAAATTGAAATCATGGTCATCGGTATTGGGTCCCAGGCGAATTTCCTTAACAATGATCTTGGCCGTTTTGGCTTTCATCTCTTTCTGTTTCTTTTTTAACTCATAAAGAAACTTCTTATAATCGATCACTTTACAAACCGGCGGATTGGCTGTTGGAGAAATCTCCACCAGATCCATACCCTGGTTTTCTGCCATTGTCAGGGCTTCACGGATATTGTAAATACCTGGTAGAATGTTTTCACCAACCACACGCACGACAGGCGCTTTAATGAATTGATTGATATTATAAGGTTCTTCTTTTTTCCCGGGTTTTGGAAAGCGGCGCGGGACATTGAATTGTGTTACTATATGGTTGTCTCCTATATTTAATTAATAATAAAAAAGCAAAGTATTTGAATATGATATAATTATCAGTTTATCTGTTTACGATTACATGATACCACCCAGTTCGTTTTGAATTTCCTGATGAACCAACCGAATGAAATCATCAATTTTTTGTGGCCCCAAATCGCCTTTTCCATGCCTTCTAACTGAAACTGTTCCTTCCTTTTCTTCCCTTTCCCCAACGATAAGCATGAAAGGAATTTTCATCATCTCAGCGTCTCTGATTTTCTTCCCTGCTTTTTCAGTCCTATCGTCAAACAGGGTGCGAATTTCGGAATTATTTAGCAAATTTAAAACTTTTTTCCCATAATCCTGATATTTATCACTGATTGGCAATATGATAGCCTGATCAGGAGCCAGCCAAAGCGGTAAATTTCCGGCTGTATGTTCCAGTAAGACTGCCACAAAACGTTCCATCGATCCGAATGGCGCCCGATGGATCATGACAGGCCGATGCCGTTGGTTGTCAGTCCCTGTATATTCAAGGTCAAACCTTTCTGGAAGGTTATAGTCAACCTGAATAGTTCCTAATTGCCATTGTCTTCCCAAGGCATCCTTGACCATGAAATCCATTTTGGGCCCATAGAATGCTGCTTCTCCTAGCTCAACGATGGTTGTTAAATTACGCTCCCTGGCAACCTCCATAATGGCATTTTCAGCTTTCTCCCAGTTATCATCGCTGCCGATGTATTTTTCCTTATTATCAGGGTCACGAAGGGAGATCTGAACTGTAAAATTTTTAAAATCCAGCGCTTTAAATATCAGCATTACGATATCCATAACACCTTTGAATTCATCTTTTACCTGTTCAGGAGTGCAGAAAATATGTGCATCATCCTGCGTAAATCCACGAACCCGCGTAAGGCCATGCAATTCACCGCTTTGTTCATAGCGATACACTGTACCGAATTCTGCTAAACGAAGAGGCAGGTCACGGTATGAACGAGGTTTTGTTTTATAAATTTCGCAATGGTGAGGACAATTCATAGGTTTGAGGAAAAATTCCTCACCCTCAATTGGTGTAGATATAGGACGGAAAGAACTTTCTCCATATTTCTGGAAATGACCAGATGTTTTATACAATTCAACATTGCCGATGTGAGGGCAGATAACTTGCTGATAACCAGCCTTTTTCTGAACTTTCTTCAGAAACATCTCGAGTTGTTCGCGAAGTTGAGCGCCTCTGGGTAACCATAAGGGAAGGCCCAAGCCTACTTTGGACGAAAAAGCAAATAGTTCAAGTTCTTTTCCTAGTTTACGATGATCTCTTTTTTTTGCCTCTTCAAGAAAGACAAGAAAATCGTCCAATTCTTTTTGTTTGGGGAATGTGATCCCATATACACGGGTCAGCTGTTTGCGTTTTTCGTCTCCCCTCCAATAAGCTCCTGCAATACTCAACAATTTTACTGCCTTGATTGGGCTGGTATCTGGTAAATGAGGCCCACGACACAAATCTGTAAAATGACCTGATTCATAGAACGTTATCTGACCGTCCTCTAAATCCTGTATCAATTCAATTTTATATTCATTCCCTTTTTGGGTAAAATACTTGAGGGCATCTTCTTTTGTAACTTCTTTCCGGATAAATCGTTGTTTCTCCCTGGCAAATTCCAAAATCTTATTTTCAATTTTTGGAAAATCATCAGATGAAATATTCTGAGCGCCAAAGTCGATATCATAATAGAATCCATTTTCTATATTAGGGCCTATCCCGAATTTTGCTCCGGGGTACAGCGATTCAATGGCTTCGGCCATGAGATGTGCGGAGGAATGCCACATGGTGGCCTTCCCTTCCTGATCATTCCAGGTGAGCAGTTTAACATGAGCATCCTTTGTAATCGGTCGGGTGGCATCCCAAATTTCCTTATTGACAGCAACGGAAAGTACATTTCTGGCAAGGCCTTCGCTAATACTTTTTGCTATATCAAGTCCGGTAACTCCATCGGGATATTGACGAACAGTGTTATCCGGTAAAGTAATATTGATCATAGAATGTTCCAGTATTTTTAGGGGTGCAAAGGTAAGAATAATATTTAATTTCCTGTTATTTTAAATTCGGTTCTCCGGTTATTGGCACGACCCTGTTCAGTCTCATTGCTATCAACCGGTTGCGTAAAACCAAAACCTTTAAAAGTAAGCCGGATTTTATCAATACCATTCCCGGTCAGGTAATCAAAAACGGCTTTGGCACGGTTACGCGACAGATCAAGATTATAATCCGGGGAACCGACGTTATCAGTATGGCCACCTATTTCGATTACCAATGATGGATTATTTTGAAGGTAAACGATTAGTTTATTAAGCTCTACGGTAGATTCTTCCTTTAAACTATATTGACCTGTTTCGAAAAAGATATTTTTTAGTACAAAGGATCCCCCTATTTTGATTGGCTGTAAGGGAATATCACGTTTAGTTGGCTGGAGAACAGTGCTTTTTCCTCTCAGGGAAAAATTCTCAGAAAAGAACAGATATCCTGTTTTTGAAACATTTAGGGCATAATTTTTCTCAGAGGGAAGAACCAATAAAATTTCTCCCGTGATCGGATCAGAAACTGATTCTGTTACAGTTTTTGATGTTTCCAGGTCAACAAGCTCAAATCTCGCCTCCAGCCTGGCATTTGTTTTTTGATCATAAACAATTCCTTTCAGGTAAGAAGTCGGTACCGGCTGTGCTTCAGGGTAAAGAGGAAAAAAATAGATATCCTGTTTGCCTTTCCCTCCAGGAATATCGGAAGAAATATAAGCCACATTTCCATTGGCGTTAACCACGAGGGATATTTCGTTGGCGTATGTATTGATCGGATATCCCAGATTAACCGGCCTATACCATGTGTCAGAACCGCTCCTTCTGGCATAAAACAGGTCAAGTCCTCCCATTCCTGGATGTCCTTTTGAGGAAAAATAGAGTGTTTGGTCATCAGAATGGATAAATGGAGCCATCTCTTCTGCGGATGTGTTGATTGAATCTCCCAGGTTTACAGGCGCTCCCCAGTGTCCATCGGAACCCAAACTGGTTTTCCAGATATCGGAGCTTCCTTTCCCACCCTGACGTTTACTTGCAAAATACAGTGTTTTCCCATCGGATGAAAAAGAAGGTTGTGAATCCCATTGGGGGGAATTGACCACATCACCCAAATTTTGCGGCTTTGTCCAATAGTTACCCTGTCGCTTTGACCAATATAAATCACAGCTTCCATATCCATCAGGGCGTCCACAGGCTGCAAAGAATAAGTACTTTACGTCAGGGGAAATGGTTAAAGCGCCCTCATTCCCCTCCGTATTTATGGGAGGGCCCAGAGATAGCGCTTTGGTCCATACCGAATCAGCCCGGTGGGATAAATAAAAATCCTCTTCATATTCCAGACTTTGATCTGAAGTATTAGAAATCCGGGGATTCTTCCGGGTCATGTACAAATACTCCTCATCGGTGGTAACGGCATTGATATAATCATCGTACGGACTATTGATGCTGTCGCCCATGTTGACTGGTGAAAAGGGAACCGGATCAGCCATTTTCTGAATAGCAAATGTGCAAACTTTCAAACCGTTTTCTGCCTGTTGTTTTTTATTTTCAGGGATCTGTCCCGATTCAAGAAACCGGTGAAAATTGAATTGAGCATCTGTATATCTTCCCAGGTTTAATTGAACCGTAGCCAAAATGGAATAAAGCACAGGTGAAAATGGTTTATGCGTATTGATTGCTGCCTGGTATGATTCAATTGCTTCTTCAAATTGCTGGTCATCGGAATAAATATCTCCCTGGAGTATAAATGCATCTGAAAAGCCAGGATCTTCGGCAACTGCCCGTTGAAGACAGGAAAGAGCTTTATCCATTGTTTTTGACTGGTAGTAATCAAGGGCCATATAAAACAGTTTCTCTGCTTTTTTATTTTCGGTGGAAAGAGGAACCCTCTGGGCAAAGCTTCCATTTGCCAAAATAAGTATTATTATAAAGGTGATAAAAACAGGTCGGAAAACAATCATGGAATATTCATATATTTATGACTCTGCAAGGATATTTTCCATTTTGGATTCATCTTGATATAATCTATGATTCCGGGTATCATTTTATTTCGATGGCTCCATTCCGGCTGGAGATATAAATAACATTCAACAGAAGCCTGAGAGGCATTTTCCTCTGCCCATGGGAAGTCATTTAAATCGTGAATGATCATTTTTAATTCATTGGCTTTTTCGATAGCATCCTTCAGAGGAGGTGATCCTTTCTTTGGTGAAAGACATATCCAATTCCATTCTCCGGTTAATGGTTGTGACCCGGAAGTTTCCAGGAAAGTCCGGATACCTTTGCTTTTAAATCCCTTGCACAGGTAATCAAGATTATACAATAAAGGTTCTCCCCCGGTAATCACGACGGCCTTTGCCGGGTATAAAGCAGCATATTCGATAATCTGGTCAGTAGGTGAAGGTGGAAAGAGGGATGCATTCCATGCCTCTTTAACATCACACCATTTACATCCGACATCACATCCTCCGATACGGACAAAACATGCGGCCTGTCCTGTATGAAAACCTTCCCCCTGAATGGAATAGAAAGTTTCCATGACTGGAAGCATTTTCCCTTCAAGCAGCAATTTATCAGTATTTGTTCTCAAGGGGATCAGGAAATCTCTTTTTTTGCGGATTTCAAACCATTCTGAAGCAATGAAACGACTGTCATCAGGCCAACACCTCCGGGAACCGGAGTAATGAAACTGCACTTTTTCGAGACATTTTCGAAATCAACATCTCCCTTAATTCTAAATCCTGATTTTGTTTCTTCTGAAGGGATCCTGTGAATCCCCACGTCAACTACGACTGCATTCTTTTTTACCATGTCTGCGGTTACAAACCCCTGTTTCCCCATCGCGACAATCAGAATATCAGCCTGACGGGTAATTGATGCAATGTCGCTGGTATAACTGTGGCATAAAGTAACTGTAGCATTGCCTCTTTTTGATTTTCTGGAAAGCAGGATGGATATCGGAGTGCCAACGATGTGGCTGCGACCCAGGACCACACAATTCTTACCTTCGGTTTCAATGTTGTACCGGTCAAGAAGAGTAATAATTCCGAGGGGTGTTGCAGGAATATAACAAGGTAAGCCAAGCATCATTTTTCCAAGGTTCATGGGATGAAAACCATCAATATCCTTAAGTGGATCAATTCTTTCGATAATTTTTTGTTCATGGATATGGGCTGGTAGCGGGAGTTGAACGATAAAGCCATCAATTTCAGGATCAATGTTAAGAAAGTCGATCACTTCCAGCAATTTTTCGGTACTGGTATGAGCCGGATACCTGTATATGGAAGATATAAAACCCACGTCGCGGCATGCTTTTTCCTTACCGGCCACATAACTCTGACTGGAAGCGTCATCACCCACTAAAACCGCAGCAATATGAGGTGCGTTCAGGTTTTTACCTAAAAAATTTTCTTTGACCTCCGAGGCGATTTCAGCTTTGATCTGATCCGAGATTAGTTTTCCGTCTAACAATTTCATAGATAACTGAATTAGTTCATGTTCTTCATATTCCGCATCACATTTGCTATATTCTTCCCTTTGTTGGCAGTCACCATTCTCATCATTTTCCGGGTATCGTCAAATTGTTTGACCAGCCGGTTTACCTCCTGGATGCTGGTGCCGGAACCATCTGCAATCCTTTTTCTGCGCCCTCCATTCAGGATCGCAGGATTTTCACGTTCACCCGGTGTCATAGAATGGATAATGGCTTCAATGCCTTTAAAGGCGTTATCGTCAATTTCCAGGTCCCGAATTGCTTTACCCATACCGGGGATCATCCCAAGAAGGTCTTTGACGTTCCCCATTTTTTTAATTTGTTTGATCTGTGCCAGGAAATCATTGAAATCAAACTGGTTCTTTGCAATTTTACGCTGGAGTTTTTGGGCTTCAACTTCATCAAATTGTTCCTGTGCTTTTTCAACCAGTGAAACAATATCCCCCATTCCAAGGATACGATCGGCCATTCGTTCGGGATAGAATACGTCTATTGCATCCATTTTTTCACCTAAACCCACAAACTTGATGGGCTTATTCACTACTGATTTTATACTCAGGGCAGCTCCACCCCTGGTATCACCATCCAGTTTGGTAAGTACCACACCTTCATAATCAAGCCGGTCATTGAAAGCCTTGGCTGTATTGACCGCATCCTGGCCGGTCATTGAATCAACAACAAACAGTGTTTCCTGGGGGTTCAGGGCCTGTCTGATATTGGCAATTTCATCCATCATCTCCTCATCGATGGCTAAACGTCCTGCCGTGTCAACTATGATCACATTGGCACCTTTATCCCGAGCATAACTAATTGAATTTTTGGCAATTTTAACCGGATTGTTACCGGCTTCTTCCGCGTAAACCTCAACATCAATCTGCTGCCCCAGAACCTTTAATTGCTCAATAGCTGCAGGACGGTACACATCACAGGCAACCAACAGAGGCCGTTTATTTCTTTTGGTTTTAAGGTAGTTGGCCAGTTTTGCCGAGAAAGTTGTTTTCCCAGACCCTTGTAAACCGGAGATTAAAATAATAGCAGGATCGGCTTTCAGGTTAAGCTCGGTTTTCTGTCCTCCCATTAGTTCAACCAACTCATCATGAACAATTTTAACCATTAATTGGCCAGGAGATACAGATGTAAGAACATTTTGCCCCAACGCTTTTTCTTTTACCAAATCAGTAAATTGCTTTGAAATTTTAAAGCTCACATCCGCATCCAGTAATGCTTTCCTGACATCTTTAAGAGTTTCTGCAACATTGATTTCCGTGATATGACCATGGCCTTTTAGTACTTTAAATGCCCTGTCGAGTTTATCGCTTAAGCCTTCAAACATATTTTTTCATTAATGTGGTTACAAAATTACGAAATTCTAATGATGTAGCAGGAAGAAACAGGAATAGCGTTTGAAATCCGATAGCAGAATATGCTGTTGATCAGATTTGATATATGCAGGTTACATCTTCTGCGGGACTTCGATACCCAACATGGCCATTGATTTTTTAATCACTTCACCGGAAAAAGAAGTCAGCGCCAGCCTCAGTATTCGTTTCTCTGTGTCTTCCTCTTTAAGAACAGGTATTTCCTGATAGAACTGGTTAAACCCTTTAGCGAGATCATAGACATAATTGGCAACCACCGCTGGACTCATCTCGTCCCCGGCTTGTTTCACAACATCGGGGAAGATGTATAGTTTTTTCAGGATCTCTTTTTCAATTGGCAATAATGGAGTATGCAACGAAATTTTTTCACAGGTATGTACATTCCCTGCAACCATTGATTTTCGCAACAAGGATTGTATCCGGGCATGGGTATATTGTATGAAAGGGCCTGTATTTCCGTTAAAATCAATTGATTCACGGGGGTCGAACAGCATGTTTTTCTTTGGATCGACCTTGAGGATAAAATATTTTAAAGCGCCAAGTGCGATGGTGCGGAACAATTGATCTGCCTCATTTCCTCCAAGTTCATCAGCCTTACCCAATTCCCGTGTTGTTGATTCCGCATTAGCAAACATTTCTTCCATCAGGTCATCGGCGTCAACAACGGTTCCTTCCCTTGATTTCATTTTCCCTTGCGGTAATTCAACCATGCCATAGGATAAATGATGGATATACGCGGCATATTCCTTACCCAGCTTTTTCAAGATCCGCTGCAGAACATCGAAATGGTAATTTTGTTCATTCCCTACAACATAGATCATAGATGAAGGATGAAAATCATCGAATCTCAACTGGGCAGTGCCAATATCCTGGGTAATATAAACTGAAGTCCCATCTGACCGCAGCAGTAGTTTCTCGTCTAATCCTTCATTTCTCAGGTCAGCCCACACACTTCCATCATCTTTTTCAATTAAAGTCCCATTTTCCAGTCCCTCCTTGATCAATTTCTTACCAAGGAGATAGGTGGCACTTTCATAGTAAATTTTGTCAAAAGTTATACCCAGTTTGCGATATGTTTCATCAAAACCCGCATAAACCCATCCGTTCATTTTTTCCCATAATTTCAGGGTTTCATCATCTTTCGCTTCCCATTTACGTAAAATATCCTGGGCTTCAAGGATTAAAGGCGCCTGTTTCTCAGCCTCTTCCTCAGTCAGGCCTTTATCCATCAGGTTATGTATTTCTGCTTTATAGTGTTCGTTGAACAACACATAATATTTTCCAATCAGATGATCTCCTTTGATCCCGGAAGAAACCGGTGTTTCGTTGTTGCCCCATTTATGGTAAGCCAACATGGATTTACAGATATGGATTCCACGGTCATTAACCAGGTTGACGCGGATCACTTTGTAACCATTTGCCCTGAGGATCTCCGCCAATGAATAACCCAGTATGTTATTTCGGATGTGCCCCAGATGTAATGGTTTATTGGTATTTGGAGAGGAATATTCAAGGACAACTGGCTTTTGATGTTGTTTTCTTTGAAATCCAAAGTCCCGTTTGTTTGTATTATTTTTTAAAAACCCAATCCAGAACGGATTGCTTAGGGTGATGTTAAGAAAGCCTTTAATAACCTTGAAATCAGCTATTTCCGGCATGGATTTAAGGAGTGCATCCCCGATTTCCCGTGCGGTAATTTCAGGTGATTTGTGTGAAATTTTTACCAGAGGAAAAATAACAAGGGTAAAATCTCCAGCGATCTCTTTTTTTGTTTTTTCAAGACCGATCTGGTTCTGAACCACCTCCTGCCCATATAGTTGTTTCACACATTCGCAAGCCTTTTCCAACAACTTTTGTTCAATCATCCTGATGTTATTTAAGGGGGCAAAGGTACAGCAAATTGAAATAAATTTAATGCGATTATCCCATGTTTTGGTTAAAGGACCGGAATAAATTTTAAGACTAGATTTGTTGGTTCATCAAAAAATGAGTAGGTTTGCAAAATAATCCTGCAACTCACTGCGACTAAACATATTCACAATAAAAAATCAAAAAAAGCGAGGTAATTATGAAAAAAAATGTCATCATTATTGGCGCTGCTGGTAGGGATTTCCATAATTTTAATACGTATTATCGTGATAATGCGAATTTTAATGTGATCGCTTTTACGGCAGCACAAATTCCGGATATTGACGGGCGTAAATATCCGGCAGCCTTGGCTGGAAAACTTTATCCAAAAGGGATTCCTATTTATGCAGAAGCCGAGTTGCCTGCATTGATCAAGAAACACAATGTGGAGATCTGCAATTTTGCTTATAGCGATGTCCCTTACCAAAGGGTAATGAGTCTGAGTTCTATTGTGAATGCAGCTGGGGCCAATTTTCTCCTGCTGGGTCCCAAAGATACGATGATCAAAAGCACAAAGCCTGTAATCGCTGTCTGCGCAACCCGTACAGGTTGCGGTAAAAGTCAGACCTCACGGAGAATCATTGAGATCCTGATGGCGAAAGGGCTGAAAGTCGTGGCTATCCGCCACCCTATGCCATATGGCGATTTGGTTGCACAGAAAGTTCAACGCTTTGCTACTGTCAAGGATTTGGCAAAACATAAATGCACCATTGAAGAAATGGAGGAATATGAACCTCATGTTGACCGGGGTAATGTGATTTACGCGGGAGTTGATTATGAAGCCATCCTCCGGGCCGCTGAGAAAGACCCCAGGGGCTGTGATATCATTCTCTGGGATGGTGGAAACAATGATTTTCCCTTTTATAAACCTGATCTCATGATCACGGTTGCAGACCCACACCGGCCTGGCGCAGAAATGAGCTACTATCCTGGTGAAGTGAACATCCGGATATCCGATGTGGTGGTATTGAACAAAATAGATACAGCTTATCCTGAGAACATTAAAACTGTCAGGGATAATATTCAGAAAATAAATCCGAAAGCCATTGTTATTGATGGCGCCTCCCCCATTCGTGTGGACGATGCATCATTGATCAGGGGCAAAAAAGTCCTGGTTATCGAAGATGGACCTACCCTTACCCATGGTGAGATGAAAATCGGGGCAGGTATTGTTGCAGCACAAAAATATGGAGCAGCTGAACTGGTTGACCCACGTCCCTGGGTTGTAGGCAAACTGGCAGACACCTTCCGGATCTATCCGAATATCGGGCAGCTCCTTCCTGCTATGGGCTATGGTGATCAACAGGTAAAAGACCTGGAAGCAACCATTGCCAAGGTTCAATGTGACTCAGTCATTATTGCTACTCCTATCGATTTAAACAGGCTGATCAAAATCAAACAACCGAACACCCGTGTTTATTACGATCTGCAGGAAATCGGGAAGCCTGATATGGAAGATATCCTGAATGGTTTTCTGAAAAAACATAAAGTGAAATAATTTTAAAATCCCGGTCTTCGCCGGGATTTTTTTTATCTTTGTTTAACCTATAGAAAATTGTTAACCTATTGTAAATGAAAAATAAAAGTCTTGTTTCCATCAATGATTTCACTCCTGAAGAGCATATACGGATCCTTGAGCTGGCGAGTATTTTTGAAAAGCATCCCAAACAACGGATTTTAGAAGAATATGTTATTGCCACACTGTTTTTTGAACCATCAACCCGTACCCGTCTGAGCTTTGAAAGCGCCGCTACCCGGTTGGGGGCTCAGGTAATCGGATTCAGTGATGCTGCCAGTTCCAGCGTTCAAAAAGGGGAATCTCTTCGTGACACCATTCTGACTGTCAGCAACTATTGCGATCTCATCGTCATGCGCCATCCCAAAGAAGGAAGCGCCCGCTTTGCCAGCGAAGTTGCTAAAGTCCCGATCGTGAATGCCGGCGACGGAGCCAACCAGCATCCAACCCAAACCCTCCTTGATATGTACTCTATCAGGAAAACACAAGGGAGCCTTGACAAACTAAACATTGCTTTTGTGGGTGATCTCAAATACGGGCGTACCGTCCACTCGCTGGTAATGGCTTTGTGTCATTACAATACCACGTTCCATCTGGTTTCACCACCGGAACTCAAGTTGCCAAGCGCCGTTAAATACCATATCAAGGAACGGAATCTCACCTATTATCAGTACACCGATCTTCTCGAAGTAATCCCCAAGGTTGATATTCTTTATATGACGAGAATCCAGAAGGAACGGTTTTCCGATCCTCTTGATTATGAAAAAGTTAAGATGGCATACATCCTAAAAAACTGCATGCTGGAGGGCGCAAAACCAAATCTGAAAATCCTCCATCCCCTGCCGCGGGTCAATGAAATCATGACCGATGTTGATGATAATCCGAAAGCGTATTATTTCACTCAGGCATTAAATGGAGTTTATGTACGCCAGGCCATCTTAGCCGCCATTCTTGGCGTGGTTGACTAATTCAAAAAAACAAACATCATGGAAAAAGAAGAACCCAGAAAAGAGCTGAAGGTGTCGGCCATAGAAAACGGGACAGTCATTGACCATATCCCCAGCCAGAATGTCTTCCAGGTTATTAAAATACTGAATCTGAGTAATTATATGAATCAATTGCTGATAGGGACAAATCTCGACAGCAATAAAATGGGAAAAAAGGGAATAATCAAGGTAAGCAATAAATTTTTTAAAAGCGATGAGATCAATAAAATTGCCCTGGTTGCTCCTTCTGCCAGTTTGATCATCATCAAGAATTTCCAGGTCGTTGAAAAGGGGAAAGTATCAATTCCCGATCAAATTGACAAAATCGTAAAATGTTTTAACCCGAATTGCATTACTAATACTGAAGATATACCGTCAATATTTACAGTAATTGATAAAAAAGAGCTTAAACTTCGTTGTCATTACTGTGAAAAAATCACTGCCAAAGATAATATTTCATTCAGGGAATGATCCATCCGGTTATAAAACTGATAGAAGAAGGGGAACATCAACAGCTTGATTTTAAATTTGAAATTGCCGATGCCCATAAAATCGCCCGGACGTTAGTCGCTTTTGCAAATACCGATGGAGGAAGATTGCTGATAGGGGTTAAAGATGATGGGACAATCTCGGGAATTCATACTGATGAGGAATATTATATGGTTGAAACTGCAGCTAGGTTATATTGTAAGCCTACTGTTGATCTTTCGGTAAAGGAATGGAACCTCAGTAAAAAAACCGTTCTTGAAGTAATTGTTCTAAAAAGCCTGAACCGTCCTCATTTTGCTAAAAACCATGACGGGAAATGGATCCCTTACTTAAGGGTGAAAGATCAAAATTTTGTTGTAAACAGAATTTTATTAAATGTCTGGAAAAAAGAGAGTCTGCCTAAAGGAGTCTTTTTAAAATTCACCGATGCAGAAAGATTCCTATTGCAATATCTGGAGACAGAGCCTTCCATAACAGTTTCAAAATTTGCCCGGTCAACTGGTATTTCCCGCAATAAAGCCGAACAAATCCTCGTTAGATTTTTATTGATTAAGATTATTCAGATGCATTTTACGGAAAATCAGACATTCTTCACCTTGACTTCTAAAAAGGACGAAACATGGGATCGTAAATTTGTTTATCCATCATGAAACGAATTATTTTCGCCGGTTTACTGTTTTTCATCCTTCAGGCTTCTTTCAGCCAGGTATCCTTGTCAGATTCAATAAAGAACGGGTCATTTACCGGGTTCTGCCCCCATGCTTTTGATTATAGCCTATCCATCGGGTCCCAATTTACTTTTATGCAAGGTTACGGATCAGGCTTGACTTCTTATGTCAATCCGCATTTTTCGTATAGTTTTAATGACCGATTACGAATAGGAGGCGGCATCAGTATCAGTAATACTCAATACTTCGATGCAAAACCCATATCCCTAAATGGGGAATCAATACCCGGAACCAATGGAAATTTCACCAGCGCTACAATTTTTGTCAATGGCCAGTATCTGGCAAACAAAAGATTGACCATTTATGGCAGCGCCTTTAAACAATTCCCTATTACACGAGACCCGCTTCCCTATAATCCATTTACTCCTTTTTCATGCAAAAGCGCCCAAGGGATCGACATCAATATGGATTACAGGATCGGGGAAAATTTTCACATCCAGGCCGGGTTCAGATATTCTGAAGGCATTCAGGGTGGGTACAACACTCCATATCAAACCAATCCTTTCTATACTAATCCTTTTAACACCGGCATCGGATCTTATCAGTCCCCATATTCATGGTAAATCTATAATACAGGAAAATGATCTGCGATGTATCTAAGGGCTTCACTCACATCCAATGCAGTACTACCTGGTCCTACGCGGATGTAAAATTCCTCATTAAATCCCGGTTGCCTTAGAAATACTGGGCGGTTACATGAAGAACAATGTACCAGACAAACCGTGCGATCCTCCCACTTTTCGAGGGTTGTTTTGACATAAGGGCTTACATCTCTTCCAAGGCAAGTCCGGATAAGGGTCCATAAATGCAGAAGAAATTTATCTTCATTGACAAATTTGTCGCTTTCAATGCCTTCCGGCGTTCCATCATCCCTTATCCCAATCAGCAGTGTCCCCCCATGGGTATTTAGAAAAGCTGCAACGGTTTTTAAACAGGCCCTTTCAATGGCTTGATTGGTTTTCCCTGCTTTCAAATCCCATCGTAAAGTTGATTTAAACTCCACCTGATCTCCTTCCCCGTCCTTGATATAATGATGCATACTTAAGTTGTAGGCTGATTGTAACTTAAAGAAAGCAAGGAAGTTATTAATCGTAAATGCATCACGGGTAAAGGATTCCAGTATATTATTACGTTCAGGTTCTGAAGCAGGACAGGCTTTTAATGAAAATGAACCTTTTACATATTCCGACGAAGTGATTTTATCGGTAACAAATAGCAAGGGGAGTACAAGCCCAGAATGATGTTTTTCGGACAACATGATCAAACTGGCCCTCTGTTCTTCACTACAATGTAAAAATGCCTGGTGTAAAAGAAGAACGACCGGATCTTCATCATCACTATGATCCTCAAAATGGTTTATCTCTTCGGCTATGAACTGATTCAGGGCCTGAATAATGCTCGAATTGCTCCACAGCCTTAAATTCACCATCAGCACATCATGAGTTGTTTCCCCGGAGAACAATCCCTTTTCCAGGTCAGGATTCCGTATTCCTTGTTTGAGAAGAATAAATTGATCATGCAGGGATAAACTGTCGAATTCCCTGGAAAGATCATTGTTTTTCTTCATTCTTTCATCCGCAATTGCCTCCAGAAGTGAGCAGGAGGAAATTACATCCTGGCTCTTCGTTTTTGCTATCTGCAAATCAGTAATTATATGTTTTAGCAAACGGAGGTTTGTGTGACACAGATCATTTCCTTTCGGAGTTTTAAATATGGTATCCCCATGAAAAATGATTGCGTCTTCAGCACGAATCACTAAATCCAGTTTGGCAGGATCAAAATCAGTATGGAATCTGTTCATAAGTTATTAAATCCGGTCCACTTCAGGAATGAACCGGATTAACTGCGGAGAGACAGGGATTCGAACCCTGGGACCCCCTTACGGGGGTCAACGGTTTTCGAGACCGCCCCATTCGACCGCTCTGGCATCTCTCCGAAACCCATCTTGCAAAAGTAGAAAATTAATCAAACGTCCCCTCATTTGTCCCTTTAAAAATCAAAAAACCCCAAAACATTATTGTTTACAGGGTTTCACTGAGATGATAAGCGGAGAGAGAGGGATTCGAACCCCCGGACCCTTGCAGGTCAACGGTTTTCAAGACCGCCGCAATCGACCACTCTGCCATCTCTCCGGGCACAAATGTACTATTTTTTCTGAACCTGCAAAAATCAAAAATGCCTTGGTTTCTGAACCATTCAATCCCAATAACCATGGATTTGCCGATTTTTTTTGCAAATCTGTTAGGTTTCAACTACTTTTGTCTTGTTTTCCCTTATATCTAATATAAAATATTTTCTACCATGAAAAAAATATTCGTAATAACCCTAGTGGCATTGATATCCTTTGTCACTATTGATTTACAGGCAAAAAATCTTTGGGCTTTTCTCACTTATGCCACCTTTAATTCACCCGAGGGGCCTTATATTGAGACTTATCTTTCTGTAGCGGGTAATACGGTAAAATTCATAAAAAAAGATAATGGAAAATTTCAGGCAACTGTAAACATCCTGATGACTTTTAAACAGAATAACGACATTAAAGCATTCAAGAAATATGAATTATTCAGTCCTGAGATCGGGGATACCCTGAAAACAGATTTTAACTTTGTGGATCAGCAACGGTTTTCGCTTCCCAATGGCAGCTATGACTTTGAAATACAGCTTTCTGATCAAAATAACCCGGCCCAGCCCGTTCCATACAATCAGAGTTTAACTGTTGATTTTCCTTCTGATAAACCGGTATTTTCTGATATTGAACTGGTTAAATCCTACACTCAATCCTTATCTGTCAACGATCTGGCCAAAAGTGGTTTTGACCTGATACCTTATACCTATACATTTTACTCACAAAACGAATCAAAACTGATTTTCTATGCGGAATTATATAACATGGAAAAAACTTTAGGGAAGGAACAGAAATTTCTACTTTCATGGTATATCGAATCCTTTGAAAATAATATAAGATTGCATGAATATTCCAAAGCAAAAAAGGAAATCACTAAAGAGGTGAATGTTTTTCTTTCGGAAATTAATATTGATAATCTGGCATCGGGCAACTATAATCTGGTTTTAGAAGCCAGGGATCAGCAAAATGCCCTTGTGGCATCAAAAAAAATATTTTTTCAGCGAATGAATCCCAAAGCGCAAATGACATTAAGTGAAATTCAGGCGACCAATATCGCAAATACTTTTGCTGAAAAGATAATGAACGCAGATACGCTTAAAGAATATATTAGTTGCACTTACCCTATTGCCACCGGTATTGAAAAAGTTTTTATCAGAACTTCCCTGAAAACCTCGGATTTGAAAACCCGGCAGCAATTTTTATATAATTTCTGGGTAAGCCGTGATGCCAACGACCCTGAAAAAGCATGGTTGGCCTATAAAGATCAGGTTTATAAAGTTCAGATCAATTTCGGAACCCCGGTTAAAAAAGGATATCAAACCGACCGCGGAAGGGTTTATCTCGAATATGGCCCTCCCAATACCCGCAGTACCCAATACAATGAGCCGAGCAATTATCCATATGAAATATGGCAATATTACACTTTGAATAACGGTCAGCGGAATAAGAAATTCGTCTTTTATTCTCCCGATATGGTCACAAGTGATTTCATCCTTTTACATTCAGACGCCATTGGTGAGGTTAATAATCCCAGGTGGAAGATTGATTTACGAAGCAGAATATATTCCACCAGAGATATGCAGGACACGCAGGTTATCAAAGCCTGGGGGGATTTTGAAGAGGATTATTGGGATTTACCCAATTAGAATATAACAAAAATTGCGAATTTAAAAATTTCGCGCTCCTTTTCGTTTATATTTGCATTTTAACCCCGTGAATGGGATCTTCAAATACTAATTGAATCATTAATGCATATTGCTGTTATCATCCTCAACTGGAATGGTCGGAACTACCTTGAAAAATTCCTACCAACATTACTTAAATGTAGCAATAACGAGGCGGAGATCATAGTTGCTGATAATGCATCGACCGATGATTCAATTGCCTTTATCCGATTGCATTACCCTGAGATCCGGATCATTCTGCACGATGAAAATGCAGGTTTTGCCAGGGGTTATAATCTTGCCCTACAACAAATCAAGGCGGACTATTATATTCTTCTGAATTCCGATATCGAAGTTACGGGTAACTGGATCCGGCCTGTCATCGAATTAATGGAAAGTGACCCTGCCATTGCAGCTTGTCAACCAAAAATCAGATCTTACCTTGAACCAAAAAAATTTGAATATGCCGGAGCCGCGGGAGGTTTTATAGATAAATACGGATATCCTTTTTGTCGGGGCCGCCTTTTTTTATCGATTGAAGAAGACCATGGTCAGTATGATGATCCTTGTGAGATATTCTGGGCATCCGGCGCTTGTATGTTTGTAAAAGCAGAACTATACCATCAGATAGGGGGCTTTGATGAAGATTTTTTTGCCCACATGGAAGAAATCGATTTCTGCTGGAGATTAAAGAATGCCGGTTTCCGTATCATGTATTGTCCTTTATCAATTGTTTTTCATATAGGAGGAGGAACTCTTCCAAAAGTCTCCTGGCGCAAAACCTATTTTAATTTCAGGAATAACTTTTTCCTGCTGTATAAAAATTTACCTAAAGATAGGCTGGCCAAGGTTTTTGCAGTACGTCTCATCCTTGATGGGATTGCTGCATTTAAATTCCTTTTCCAGGCTGGATTTAAAGATTTCTGGGCAGTGACCAGGGCTCATGTGAGTTTTTATCACTCTCTGGGCAAAATCCGCCTTAAAAGAGGAACCCATATCCAGGGATGTATGAAAAACGTATTTGGAAAAAATATTGTTGTCGAATATTATATCAAAGGAAAGCGTAAATTCTCTGATTTGAATCAGAACAGGTTTTATACAGAGTAATCTTTACGGGATTTCTGGAATAAAACCCTCTATCGCCAAACGGTAAGAGTCCATCCCGAAACCAATAATAATACCTTTAACGTTGGCTGCAACATAGGAAACATGTCTGAATGGTTCCCTGGCAAACGTGTTGGAAATATGGACTTCAATGACTGGGGTTTTAATGGCTTTTACAGCATCTGCAATGGCAACTGAAGTATGTGTATAAGCCCCTGCATTCAAAATGATTCCATCATAGAGGAATCCGGCATTATGTAACGCGTTGATGATCTCTCCTTCAACATTACTTTGAAAATACTCAATGGTAATTTCATGATAATGACGACGGAGTTTCTTCAGGACCGTTTCAAACTTCTGATTACCATAGATCGATTTCTCTCTTATTCCTAATAAATTAAGATTAGGACCATTGATTATCAATAGTTTCATGATACTATATTTAATACAAATATACACCAATAAAACCAAGTAACATGAATCATCTTTTTTCAATTTCACTGCTCAAGTACTATCAGGATTTATTAATTTTGCACCGATATTTCTCCGTAGGGGGTGCCTATCAAAAAGGCTGAGATTATACCCCAATAACCTGATCCGGATAATGCCGGCGTAGGAAAATGAAACCATGAAACAAACAGTCTTTTTTCGGCTAAAAATGAGCCTTTGTGCCATTTTAATGTTTGTCTCCATTTCCTTGTGGAGCCAAAAACCTAATCAAATTTCCCTTTCGGGGAAAATTCTGGATATCACTTCCGGGAAAGCGCTTCAAGGAGCCCATATTTCCCTGGAAAACACTGCTAACATAACAATTTCTGAC
>Ga0172381_10001726_pt1 | contig 24985 bp, 28 predicted proteins | sample Leawel6488metaG_FD_119754 | JGI IMG/M metagenome (GOLD analysis project Ga0172381, IMG submission 119754) | Leachate microbial communities from a municipal landfill in Southern Ontario, Canada - Leachate well 64-88 metaG | ecosystem: Engineered > Solid waste > Landfill > Unclassified | place... | reverse complement strand
GAAGCAAATGGAGTTATTGTAATCCACTCGCATCCGCTAAATATTGTTCCATTTAAAAGAAATTTGCAATCACTAGTTGAGTTGCTATTATTTATTTTAAGATTAACATAATCAACATTAACAAACTCATCAGAATCTATTTTTAAAGATGCAATAAAATTAATAATATCTCCTTTTGAAACAATAGAGTCTGTTGTTGTAAGTCCAATAAGAAATGCTTGTGCAGGAGAAGAAAAAACAAGGATGAATAATACTATTACAGTAATAGAAGATATTCCAATTTTGATCAAACTCTCCTTTTTCATGTTCACTCTTTTAAGTCTCTTTTTATATACTCCAAGTCGATTCACTTATTTTTTATAATTATTATAACTGCTACTTCTATATAAATTCGAGTTATCTAAAGTTAGTGGTAAAAGGAAAAAACAAAAAATATTTTTTAAAGTAACTTATCACTGGCAAATATCAACACAAGCATTATAAAGTCAACTCTAACCTGAAATAAAGAATTACTTTTTTAACGGTCTATATCTAACTCTATTAAGTCTTCTTATTTGATTAATTCTTCTTTGTCTTTTAAGTGTTCTAACCATAATAAGGCCAAGTATTAGTCCAATCATAACTGCAATTAAAAGAACTAATGCGATTATCAAAGGATTGAGTGTAATTCCATTGCCAACTATAACTGATTCAGTTATATCTACAAATTTAGTTTCAGCAATAGTACTTTGCTGAGTCCTGGTTGCATATCCAGAGCTTTGTGAACCTATTCTAAGACTATTATAATAGTTAACAGGTTGTTCAACAGTTATTGCACAATTCCTGACTTCAGAAGGTTTTGGAGTCATTAAACAGTCTGCCATTGTCTGACCACATGTTCTTGTTTCTTCTCCGTTACTACATTCACTCCATTCTGTGCATTTCCATGCATTTAAGCATATTTTGCTATAATCATTTGAAGTTCCATCTGAAGAATAATGTTTAGAACTTGAAAGTGTTCCATATGAGCTTCTTGTACTTATTGTAATTACTTGTCCTGTTTGTGAATAAGAGTTTCCATTAATTAAGGCATTAAGTCTTATTTTATAATCTCCTGTGTTATAATCAGTTGTGTCAAGTGTTATTTTGTAGCTAAGAGTTCCGCTTGAGCCATAGCCATAACCATATCCATAACCAAGGTCAGAAATTTTTGCAATAGTCATTCCAGAGCATCCACTAAGAATAGCTCCATTAGAATCAAAAGAACAAGAATAAGTTTTAGCTCCATTAAGTCCAACTAACTCTAAAACCAAGTTTTGAACATTTGAATTTTCAGAAGAACTAACACTAATTCCAGTATTAAATGAGATTTCTCCACCTTTTGAAACAGCTGTTTTATCAGCACTTACATTAAGAACATAAGCTTTTGCAGGTGCAGAGAAAATTAATATAAACAATAACAGCCCTGTTAATAACAGCGCTATAATTTTTCCACTCTTCGCTTCTTTTCCAAGACTTTTCAATTTTTCCATTGTTTAATAGGTAATCAGCTCTTACTTTTTGTCAAGTCACCTATCACATCTTGTTTCTTATGAAATAAAGTAGAAACAACCCCTTTTTAAACATTTCTATATTAGTGTAATTTTTAAGTAATAACTGCATATACTCCAGTTTAACCACTTTGACTCAGTAAAATAGATGGATTAATATAACCAAAATTCTTAAATTATTCGTAAGTTATAAAAAGGCAACTTATACTCATCTCTGTTAAAATGAAACAAAAAATAAAGCAATTTCATAAAACAATTAAGTCATCTATTTATTCCAAAGATGAAAATGCACTTTTAGGTGCAGGAATATTATTCTTCTTTTTTGCAGCAATATCTGCTGTATTCAACTATCTTTATCACTTGTTTATGGGAAGAATGCTCGGACCAGAAGATTATGGAATTCTTGGAAGTTTATTTGCAATTATATATATTGCTTCATTTTCAACCCAGACTTTTAACATGGTGATTGCAAAACAGGTTGCTGAGTTTAATGGAAAAAATCAACTCGGAAAAGTTAAAAGCCTTTATCATGCAGGATTTAAAAAAACTATTATTTTTGGAATTATTGGTCTTGGAATTTATTTGCTCCTTACTCCAACTATTGCAAGTTTTATGAACATTTCAAGTTATTCAGAAATAATTATAGTTGGAGTTATTACTTTTTTTCTTTTCCTTGGAGTTTTATTTACAGGAATACTAAACGGACTTCAGAAATTTGTATGGCAGAATAATTCCGGATTTGTTTCTACAGTTTTAAAATTTGTACTTGCTATTCTTTTTGTTTTTATTGGTTTTAAAATAAATGGAGCATTAACAGCAATACTGATTGGAACAATTGCAACGGTTGTAATTGCTTATATTCCTATTAAATCAACTTTAAAAAACATTAAAGAACAGCCATTTGACAGTAAAATTGTATATCTTTATGCAATTCCTGTTTTCTTTGCATCTATGATTTTTATATTTATTATTACTCTTGATCAGATTTTGGTAAAGCATTATTTTTCATCTGCAGATGCAGGAATTTATGCTGCAGCAGGAATGATTGGAAAAATGATTTGGTTTGGTTCATCTTTTTTAATAAGTCCCCTGTTTCCGAAGTTAGTTTCTTTAAAATCAAAAGGAAAAGACACTTCAAAACTTTTCTTCAAGGTAATTCTTTATACAACAACTTTGGTTGTTTTGGGCTGTCTTGTATTTTATATTGCTCCAACATTTATTGTAACTCTTCTTTATGGTGAAGCTTATCTTGATTCAATTCCTTTAATATTGATGTTTGGAATTTGTCTTGGAATTTATTCAATAATTCAGATTTTTATGACTTATAATCTTGCAATTGAAAAATATTCATTTGTCTATGTCTTTGCAATTGGAATAATCTTTGAAATAGCTGGAATTTACTTATTTCATAGTTCATTAATGGAGATAATCAAAATAGTTCTTATAACAAATATATTTATCTTAGTCTCATTTTTAATTATAAACAAAGATGATTTGTTAAATAATATAAAGTAAAAATTAGGTTAAACTTATCCTTGTTTTTGCAAGGGATGAGCATAGAAATTATATTAACTCAATTCTGCATTGAACCATATCTACAATTAGAAATAAATTCTTTAGTAATATAAAATGTCCTTGATGCAACCTTTTTAAGATGATGTGAAATAGACTTTCTGTTTCCAACGGCTACATAGATTAGGGTTCTTCCAAAAGTTCTTGCAGCTAAAACTGCCCCTGAAAAATCTCCATCATTTGAAATAAGATAAGCCTCTTCATAGATTCCTTTTTGTGCATCTAAAACCAAATCCAAGGCTAAATTTACATCACTTGCTTTTTCAATATAATAAGTTTCTCCATCTTTTTTTCTTTTTTCGAGTCTCCCGAAAATAATATTTAGTTTTTCTATTTTCTTAAGTTTTTCAAAAAAGCTTTGCTGTTCAGCATACATTTCTAGATTACTGAATTGTTCAACTGGAGCTATATAATAATTGATTTTAACTAATTCATTATTTCCAACAAGTTTTTTACATAATTTTCCTATATCTACTTTACAATTAAATGTCTTCTTTATAGAAAAATAAAGATTACTCCCATCAATGTAAATTGCAATCTTTATTTTTTTAGAATCCGCTTTCATATAAAAATGATAACATAGGATCCGTTTAAAGATCCTATGGAGTTAATTAATAATTATGAGAATTTTAGTAATTATAAATCTTTCTTATTATAGAACCTAAGATATTTTATTTCGTGTAATCTAATATATATTTTATTTTCTACTAGTCAATAGTGTTACTTTATAGTCATAGCATTACCTAAATCTTTAAAAATGATTTAGCTATAAAAATATAATGAAATCAGGCTCTTTAGTTAAACCAATACTTTTAAGCAGCATATTTTTTCTATTAATGCTTTCTTTACTAGTTAGTTCAATAACTGCTCTTGGGGTATATCCTTTATGTTTAACAAAAGGCCAGATTGTTAGATTTTCTCTTTGTAATCCAACAATTGTAGACAGAGTCTGCACTAAAGCTTTATGCCAGTATTGTATTTCTGAGTCAAGCCCTGGAATCTATTGTCCAGCAAGTCTTAATGCTTGTAATACAGGTTCACAAGAATGTGTTTATCTTTCAAACCCTACTCCAACTCAAGTCCGGATTAATATAACTCTAACTGAACCAATAAACAATTATAATATCACAGTTACTTCAACTAATTCAATCTCATTTAAATTTAAAGTTACGAATTCAAGCTTGCTTTCTTCTTGTAATTTATTTATTAATGAAGCTCAAGTTTCTCAAAATCAGACAAAAATAAGTTCTTCAATAAATACAATACAAGTAAATGTAAACCCATCTAGTCCTGGAAATTATATCTGGTATATAAGATGTACAAATAAATCAGGAAGTTCTTTTTATTCAGAAAATAGAAATTTAATAATCTCTCCAAATTCAACAAGTAATAACAATAATTCAACCAACTCAACTAATTCAACAAGTCCTGTCTTTTACAATGTTAATGCCTTAACTCCACAGAATCAGTCTTTATTTAGCGAAGGAATAGTTTCATTCTCATATAACTTATCTAATCTTTCAAGTACAACACTTAAAACCTGTAATCTTATTATAGATGGAAATATTGTCAATTCAACTAATTCAACATCAACTCCGGGAATATCAAATAGAGAAAACATTATTAGTCAAAATCTTAGTGCAGGTTCATATTATTGGAATATAAACTGTATTAGTAAAGTAAGTAATCCTTCAAAAAATTATTCATCAGAAAAAAGACTTATTACAGTTACTTCAAATACGCCAACTAATCCTACTGATGGAGGAAATACTGGTGGAGGCTCTTCAGGGGGCGGTGGAGGCGGTGGTGGAGGAAGTTATTCAAGCTCTCAGCCAATTTGCCTTTCAAGTGTTTGGAATTGTACAAAGTGGACAGCATGTAAAAACTCTACTCAAACAAGAGTTTGTACACTAACAAGAACTGATTGTAAAGCTCAAACAAAACCAGAAGAATCAGTAAAATGTATACAAGCAAATGCAAATAATAATCAAGATAACAATAATTCAAATAATGCCAATGCTTCAGATCCTTCCTCATCAACTTCAGAAAATAATCCAAAAGTAGCTTCTGGAATAACAGGTGCTTTTATTGGCTCACTATCCAATCAAAAAGTCTGGCTTCCAATAGTTATAATAATTGCAATAGTTATCCTGCTTATTATAATTCAATTAATAAGAAAATTCATAGGTAAAAAGTAGACTTTTTCTTAACTTTAAGTTTAGGCAAATCACTTAAAAAGATTCTGCATTTCTTTTAAAATGCTCTTCTTCATAGGCTTTTATTTCCTTAGGATCATAAATAGTTCTTACTATTTTTCCATTTTCATAGATTTCTATTCTTGGTCTATTTTGCTGTTCCATGTAATAACTGGTAATTCCGAGTGTACCAATTAAAGCAGCTCCTGCTAAACAAAGATTAACTAAGATTCTTTTTTCTAAATTATTGTTGTTATTGTTATTTGTCATAATAAATTTGATAATTGATTATTATTTATAAATTTTAATCTTTAAGCCCTAAGCTTGAGAATCAAGGCAAGAAGGTCTTAAAACATTTCTTCTTCTTTTGTTGGCTTTGTGGGAATTTACACCATATAGAGAAAGCTGTGTAACAAGAGTAGCAAAAGCAAACCCTACTGCACTAAATGCTCCATAACAAAAAATATTTCCATGATTATCCATCCATTCTTTATCTTGTACATAATCAGGTGCTTTTTCTAGAGCCTCTAGCTTATCTTTACTTTCTTGAACTAAATTATCAAGACTACTCGACACATTTTCAAGAGCTGGTTTTAATTCAGGTGCAAAATAAAAAGATGGAACCTGAGTTTTATAATCTCTTAAATTTCTTAATTTTTCTTCAACTACTCTATGTTCTTGAACAGAAGGATTATTGCGATAAGGGTCAACAGTCATAGTTCCAACAACTCCTACAAAACTTGCCATAAGAAGAAAACCTGCCCCTAAATAACTCATTCTACAAACATCACGTACTTTAAGATTAGCATTATATTTGTCCCTGTCAATCCCCTGCAGAGTATTATAATATTGTTTTATTTCAGCAATCTCTTCAGATGTTGCTACTCTTTGAGTTGGTTTAGCCTGATTTGTCATTAGAATTATCACCTCTTTCCTATTTATAAATTTTATCATTTAACCATTTGAAAGTAACAACAGACATAAGGTTTAAAAACAGGTTTTCGCATATAATTTTGAAGTTTTGACAATAGTAACTTGGCAATAACATCGCAGTGTTAATAAACCAAGAATAAGCCAGATATATTCAGATATCAAAAATATCAGGATATAAACCAGGGACTGAGAGGAAAAAGAGATGGAAACAAAAATCCAAGAAAAGATAAAATACGAAAGAATGAAAGACAAAAAAATCTCAGTCATTGTACCTGTGTATAAAGCAGAAAAGTTCATTGCAAAAAATTTAGAAGAAATGAAAAAATCTGTTGCTAAAGTTTTTCCAAACAATGAAATAATTGTTGTTATTGATGGTCAACTTGATAATTCTTTTATAGAAGCAATGAAAGTAAGTGGAATAAAAGTTGTTGGATATGATGAAAATAAAGGAAAAGGCTATGCATTAAAATATGGATTTGAGCATTCAACAGGAGATTATGTAACATTTATTGATTGTGATTTGGATATTCATCCAGACCAGCTGCGAAACTTTGTTCCTTACATGGCAACAGCAGACTTGGTAATAGGAAGCAAGCGACATCCTTTTTCAAAATTGCATTATCCCTTTTCAAGAAAAATATTATCATGGGGATTTCTTGTGTATTCCTGGTTAATACTCGGAGTAAAACTTAGAGATACCCAATCAGGCCTAAAGTTAATCAAAAGAGAAGTTCTCGAGATAATCATGCCTCTCGTCCTCGTCAAGAGATATGGTTTTGACTTAGAATTATGCTTTCTAGCACAAAAACACGGCTTTCGTGCAGTAGAAGCTCCTCTTCATATAGATTTTAAAGTATTTGATGGAAAATCAACAACAATAAGATTCAAAGACATAATTGGAATGTTCCTTGATGTTCTTGCAATAAGATACAGATATTCTTTCCTTAACTACTACCAGCGTGCATTTCATAAAAATATGGGCTGGAAAAATGGAGATGATTATTCAGACATAGAACTCATAGAAATTAAAGATAAAAATAAACCCTCAACTGAAAAGAAAAAATTTAGTTTAAATCTTTTCAACTTTTTGGGCTAAAAATTGATAAGCTGTGTAGATAAAATGAAAAATAATAAAAAAACTGCAATGATAAGTACTGTCTACCCAAGTTCAGGGGGAGTAGCAACTTATACAAAATATTTATTCGATGAAGCAAAAAAAATGGATAATGAAATTCTTATTTTAGCAGATAAAGTTAATACGAAGACAAGAGAAGACAAAAGCATAATTAGATGCTGGGATAAAAATCCAAAATATGTTTATCAAATACTCAAAGAAGTTATTAAACAAAAAATAAAAAGAGTTCATATTCAACAAGAATTAAACATTTTCGGAGGAAAATTTACAGCAGTTTTACTTCCATTCCTAATTTTATTTTTAAGGGTATTGAGGGTTGAAGTAATTATGACTGTACACGGAGTAGTTCCATTAAAAGAAGTAAATAAAGCGTTTATGAAAGAAAATGGTTATGAAGGAAGTCCTAAAATACAAAAATTTGCAATAAAGATTCTTTATTCATTTATTTGTCTATTTGTAAATAAGATAATTGTTCATGAAAAAAAGTTCAAAGAATACCTTGAAGATTACTATGTTAATACAAAAAAAGTATATGTTATTGGTCATGGAATTAAAGAATTAAAAGATTTAATTCCAGAAAATACTGCAAAAAGCAAGCTAAAAATAAGCAACAATAAATATGCTTTCATTTATCTGGGATATGTTACAGGCTACAAAGGAATTGACTTAATAATCGAAGCGTTAAAAGAACTAAAGGATCAAGACTTTAATTTTATTGTAGTTGGTTCAAAACATCCAAGAAGAAAAGAAGAAAAGGAATATTTAGACTATTACAACCAGATACAATCCTTCTTTAAAAAAGATAAAAGATGTATCTTTTTTGATTATGCGCCCGAAGAAGAAATAAATTATTTTTTCAGAGCTGCAGACTGTGCAGTTTTCCCATATACCGTTCAAATAGCTAGTTCTGGTCCAATGGCACTTGCAATAGCCAATGAGAGATTAGTAATAGGATCAAGTGCATTTGAAGGAGTTCTTCCAAGAACATTAATCTTTAAAAGAGATAAAAAATCCTTAATTCATTTAATGAAAAAGGCAAAGTCAGGTAAGCTTAACAACCAAATTAAAGAAATAAAAAACATGAAAGATCTTCTTTCATGGGAAAACGTTGCTAAAAAGACAATAGGAGTATGGAAAAAATGACTAAAATAGACAAAGACACAATAATGAAAGAATATAACCTAAAATATAAAGATTATATCAGAGAAGGTATAAAAAAATATAAAGGTTTTTTCCAAGATCCTTTTTTACCTCCAACAATAATCAGTCTTCCAAAGATATTTATTAATAAAAAAATTGAAAAAAGAACTATCTCAATTCTGAATGGAAAAGTAAAGATACATGAAGGATCTCCAGAATATAAAGTTATTAAAAAAGAAATAAAAAAATTAATTAAAATTAATAATCTAAAAAAGGTGTCAATATTAGATATTGGATGTGGTGATTGCGGGGTAGCAGATTATTTAAACGTATTTAATATACCTTTTGAATATGAAGGTGTAGACATATCTAGAATTCAAACAGATTATAAAATTTATCATGATTTATCTGAAATAGGAAATAAAAAATACGACATGATAATTATGGCTCACGTAGCAGAACATATGAATTACAAAGAGTACTTAGTAAACTTCCAAGAAAAGATAGAAAGATTGTTAGAAAATGAAGGGGTATTTATATTTGCTACACCAAATCCATTGTCTCTAAGATCTCAATTTTGCGATATAACTCACGTTCAAATATATCCATGGCATCAAGCATATGCATTGTTAAGACTAAATTTTAGAGAAGTAGACGTAATAAGAGCAGTTCATTTAACAAAAATTAGGGACATAATTTTCTACCCTCTTAAAGTGTTCTTAGCTAAACTAATTAATGTAGATTATGCAGGCGGTTTAATCTACGTTTGTAAAAAGAAATAAAATGAAAATCCTATTAGGAGTTCCGGAGTATCAGCCGTATCATGTAGGCGGTGGTGGAGAAGTTTATAAACAATTAGCAGAAAATTACAAAAAACTAGGCAATGAGGTAGTCGTTATCTATGGTTACTATCCAACTAATTCTTGGAGTGAAGAAATAAAAGAATACACTAAAGATGGAATAAAATTCTATCAAATACCTGAGATACCTTATCCTAAATCAATGCCATTTTTAAGAACCGTAATGCCTCCAAATCCAAAATCTTGGTTTAAATTAAAAGCAATAATAAAAAAAGAAAATCCTGATGTTGCCCATTTACATGGTTATGGATTTTTGTTAGTAAATAAATTAGCAAAAATACTCAAAAAGCAGAAGGTCAAATACATTTTTACATTACATGGTTATCCCGAGACCCAAAATAAAAAAAACTTTCTTATAAAATTAATTTGGAAATACTATATTAAATTTATAATGAACAAGACCCTTAGAAATTCTAAAGGGGTAACTGGAATAAGCAATTACATCACAAAAGACCTTAGGAACATCTGTCAGAATAAATCAATTACTGTATATAATGGGATAAATTTAGAAGATTATAAACACACGTTAAAGAAGATAAATATCAGAAAAAAACATAATATAAACGATAAAACTTTAGTTATCTTCTCATTAGGAAGATTATCTGAAATGAAAGGTTTCCAAGAAGTGATAAAATTACTACCTAAGTTTCAAGAGAAAAAAATAACTGTAAAATATTTAATAGCAGGAGAGGATGATGGATATAAAAAAGATTTAATTAAACTGATTAAAGAACTTAACCAGAAAGATAATGTAGAGTTCTTAGGATTCCTAGATCTAGAAACAAAAAAGCAATATCTTAAACAGTGTGATATTTTTGCAATTCCTTCTTTATGGGAACCATTTGGTTTAGTAGCATTAGAAGGAATGATTTACAATAAAGTAATATTAACAACAGAAATAGAAGGATTGAAAGAAATATTAAAGAATTATTCTAAAAAGGTTAATCTTTATAATTCTAAGTTTATAGAAGAATTAAACATTAAAAAGAAGATAAAGACAGAAACTGATTTAAAGAGATTTGATTGGAAGATTATATCTAAAAATTATTTGGAGATGTTTCAATGAAAATATTAATTTTAACTTCAGATTTTTACCCCCGAATCGGTGGGGGAGAAAACTACATATTAAATTTAGCTAAACAATTCTCTAAACAAAATGAAGTTCATGTCTTATGTCCTAACGAATTAGATTCTGGAATTAAAAAAATATTTGGATTAACGGTGCATTATTTACCTTATTACAAAGCATTCGGTAATAAATTTATTAAACCTTCAATAATTAGTAAAAACATAAAAAAAATTAATCCAGATATAATTTATTCATCTGGGCCGTCAATAATGGATTTCTTTGCCGTATTTTTATCAAAGAAATTTAAAAAAAGATCTTTCCTGACGTATCATGCAGATCTTGATCTTAATAAGTTATCTTCAAGAATATTCACTAAACTGTATTTTTGGCTATGTTTACCCCAATACGATAAAATTATTGTTACAACAAAAAAATATCAAGAAATTTTAAAAAATAGGGGTATAACTCCAAAAAAAATGTCTATAGTACCCGTAGGTTTTGAAATTACAAATAAGAACCGTGTCAACATATTTAAAGATAAAAAGGCAAAAAAACTTTTATTTGTAGGAGCTTTAGATTCCCAACATTTATATAAAAATCTAAGTACCCTAATCGAAGCTATGAATTTATTAAAAGAAGAAGGATTTGAACTTTCAATTGTGGGAGATGGAGATTTAAGAAAAAAATATCAAGAACAAGTTGAAAAATCAAATCTAAAGAACATAAAATTTTTAGGAAAGTTGAAGGATAAAAAATTAATCCGGGAATATAAGTCCTCAGAGATATTTATACTTCCATCGAACTCAGAAAAAGAAGGATTTGGAATTGTTTTATTAGAATCCTTATCTTTAGGTTGTAAAATAATAACTGGAGAAAAATCCGGAGGAGCATATCTAATTAATGAAAATCCGAAAATTGGAAAGTTATATAGCGGAACAAAAGAAGACCTATCTAACAAAATAAGAAGCTTATCTCACATGAAACTAGACATGAAAAGAATTTCCAGTATAATGGATGAATACCTTTGGGAAACTATATCCAATAAAATTTATTCGGAGATAATTAAAAAATGAAACGAATGATTATACCTGCCAAATTAAAATATGCAATATTGTTCATAATTCCGATATTATTATACTTATCACTATTCCATAATTATTTTTTTAAAAGTTCTTACCTATTTGGGTTTGGAGAATGGTACAGTCCTTATTCATTAGAACATTTAAAAGATACTACTTTTTCATCATTATTCCTTCATTCATCTCAAAATTGGGGGCTTCCAAATTATTATCCTTTAATAATAATTTTTTATGGAACCTTTTTATTATTTAGTTATATTCTAGGGATAGAAATAGCTCAAAAGGTGATAATATTTTTAATTTTCTACTTACTATTCCTAAGCAGTTTCCTTTTATTTAAGAAAATATCTAAAAAAGAATTAATTGCATATACTCTTTCAATAATATTTTCTTTAAATCCATTTATATTGAATCACCTAATTCTAGGTCATGTCATTTTACTTATTTCTATGGTGAACTTAATGTTTTCAAGTTATTTTTTAATACTTTTTTATGAAACAAAAAATAAATTATATATGATTGCTACATTACTATTTTTTTGTATTAATCCAGTTCATCCGTTATATATCCCATTTTTTATAGGAATTTTTTTTCTAATGGGCCTATATTGTAAAATTCCTATAAAAAAGAACATTTTAACACTTTTATTTATATCTGGATTCTTCGTATTAATCCATTTATTTTGGATATTAAATTTATTATTGGGATCAAATTCAACCTCGGAAATAGTAACTTATCGTGGAGCAGACATAGATGCTATTAAAGCTCAATCAAAAAATGTATTCAATTCTTTTTTAAACTCCGAATATTTTGATAAATCTTTATTTTTAAATAATGAAACTAGGTTTCAACAAATATATGACTTTTCAAGAATCTTATTTTGGATTCTACTCATTTTATTGATAATATATTCATCTAAAAATAATAAACCCTTATTCTTTTGTTCCATAATTTTTATTTTAATACTCATGTTATTATTAACTGGATTTTATAATCCATTTGGAAGCAATTTATTCTATTCACTACTTACCTTAAAAGTATATCGTTTGTATAGAGAGGTTTACCATTTCACTTTTTTGTTAATCCCAGTTACTTTCATTCTATTTTCTTATTTATTATCAGAAATAAAGGAAAAATACAAGAAAATTGAAAATTTAATGTTAATTGGTTTAATATTAATCTTGATTCTAACTGGAATTAGTTTAATCCCCTATTCCCAAAATGCTTCATTATCAAAAAAAGTTTATTCTTGGAATCAGACTAATTTAGAAGAAAATAGTCAAATTTATAATCAACTATGCAATTATAAAACAAGTGACTATGTTCTACTTATCCCATTTTACTATACTACTTATGATAAAAGAACAGGTTCATCAGATTTAGAGGGGGGCGCGGACTCACTTATTTCAAATAGTTGTTTCTCTTCTATTGGCAATCAACTCCCCTTAAATTATCCATTTAGTAAAATGCTAGGATTGTTTGAATCAAACAGTTCAAATCAAGAAGTATTTTCAAATCTAGGAATAAGTTATGTGATTATACGTAAAGATTTTATTAGTGGAAATGAAGCAAGATATAATTCTGAGTATATTGCCAAAAAAATTGAAAATGATAAAAACATGGAATTAGTAGAAATAACTGATAAATTAATAGTATATAAAAATAAATATAATCAAGGACTAATACATAGTGATAATAGTTCATTTAAAAAAATAAATCCTACTAAATATCATGTTTATATTCAAAATTTAAATATTTCACAAAATATTTCATTTTTAGAATCCTATCATGATAGTTGGAATATGTACTTAGTCAAAAATCCAAGCAATAGTAAATGTAAACAACTAGAGTTTTATAGTAATACAAATACTGCTGAATGTGAGCCAATTACAAGCTTTTTTGAAGGAGAGGAACTTTCATATTTGTACCAAGAACCAATTTTCGAGGATTCTCATCAAATAATTTATGAATATGCCAACGGCTGGACAATTGACCCTCAATATATAAAAGAGAATTATTCTCCAGAATATTATAAACAAAATGCAGACGGCTCAATAAATATAGAACTAGTGGTATATTTCAAACCGCAATCATATTATTATCTAGGACTAATTATTACAGGGATAACTTTGGTAATCAGTTTGGGTTGTTTACTCATTTGGAACTGGAAAAAGCAAAAGTAACCTTTAAAAATCCAAAAAACATATAGAATATAACCTACGGGAATAAAGAGTTCTGAGATTGATTTAGATAAATACAAATACTACAAAATAGTATATTATAATACAAACAACATGAAAAAATCGCTGAGATACCTACTTGCAACATTCCTTTTAGCAGGAATAATATTTATCATTACAATTACTTATTTAAATTACAAGGTAATGCCTACAGAAGTCCATAAAATAAATACCCAAAATGATATTGAAGATGGAGATTTTGAAAAAGATTTACCGATTCTATATGACTGCTGTACAAATTTACCTGGTCTAGCCGTAATCAATATATCAAAATCGAGCGATAGTAAGAATGGTGACTATTCTTTAAATTTGATTTCATCTAAACATTGTTCATGTGTTAATAAACCTATATTAAATTTTGATAACACTCAATTATATCTCCTATCCCTCTATTATAAAGGAGACAAAGCTCAAGTAAACATTTGGGCCGAAGGAGATCAATTAATTTTATTAAACCAGGAATTTAAATCTTCCTCAAAATGGAATATTTATTCAAATTTGATAAAATTTAGTAATAAGTCTACTGGAGGTTTAATTTATTTCTACGCAAACTCGGACGGCACCAAAACCGTCACAAATCTCTACGACGACCTTCAAGTCCGTAAATTAATCTCAATCAAGCCCTCATTAAATCCAGATGATTACAAGCAAGACCAAGAATATGTAATTAAAACAAATCCTACTAATGTCATAAGCTCAATCTGTGCTAAACAATATAAAGATTCTGAAGGCAAATGCCCTATTGAAAAATTATCTGATGAGGGTTATTATCTCGTCAGGGGTGCACCTCAAGTTAATCTTAAATTCCCTTGGACAGAACTTATTCTTATAATCATTATGATGCTTATTGTAATTAGACTTCTATTTAGAAAACAAGTAATAAAAGCAGAAGAAACCTTTGAATCTGAATTAAAAAAAGGACTTAAAAAGTTTAGATAAATTTCTCTTTCATAACTTCTTGCTTTGCTTCCCTCATCTTTATCTTATATTAAGCTACCAATACCAGTCCTGCCATAAACATTACTAATACATACTAGTTAGGTTTAAATAATTATTACCCCTATGATAATTATGAAAAAACAAAACAATTCCGAAATTAATAAAATAAAGCCAAAAATCCTAAAAGTCTTAAAAAAACACAATATAGCCAGAGCAGGAATATTTGGAAGTTATGCAAGGGGAGAACAAACTAAAAAAAGTGATGTAGATATTTTAATCGATATAAACAAAAATATAAGTCTTTTAGGTTTTATTACAATAAAACTAGCATTAGAAGATGCATTAAAAAAAAGAGTTGATCTAGTAGAATATGATTTAATAAAACCCATTATTAAGGATAGAATACTCAAGGAGGAGATCCAAATAATATGAAAAGAGATATTAACTTATTCATCTCAGATATTTTAGAGTCTATAAATTTGATAGAAGAATATACTAAAAACATTACTGAAGAAGAATTATCTAAGAATAAACTAACCCAGGATGCAATTGTAAGAAGATTTGAAATTATTGGAGAAGCAGTTAAGAATATTCCTAATAATTTTAGAGATAAGCATACAAATATTCCTTGGAGAGAAATAGCAGGTCTTAGAGATGTTTTAATTCATGGATATTTTGGAGTCAATTTAATAAGAGTATGGAAAGTAATAAAAGAAGATCTCCCAAAACTAAAAAAAGAATTATTATCAATAAAGATTTAGATAAACTTAAATTAATTAAAAGAAACGACTATATTTACCAAATTTTTTTGTTTTAACTAAAACTATTCTTATAATTGCAGCCAATAAGATAGAAATAAACACACCTAATATAATATTAACCCAGTCTAGAGGGTCTCTTTTTTCTGAGCTAACCTGAGTAGTACTATTACTGCTTACTTCTTTGGATTTCTTTTCTAGAATCATCTCTTTATTCTTATTATAGATAAGTTCAGCAGCACTTTTAGAATCTAATTTTAAATTATTAAGATGAGAATTACTGACTCCTAGAATAAATTTACCCAAATAATAACTATCACTAGAATAAAGGTTATTTGATATAATATTCATATCATTACATGGGACATATACTCCTGGACTAATATCATTTAAACTTTTTTCATTAAAATGAATTTCATAATCACTCGAAATAATTCTTTTTTCATATTCTATATAAAAACAATTATTTTCAGAATCTTCGATTATGTTTATACTAAATCTCTTACCTTCTTCTAGATAAAGACTATAAAAATTACGATATTCATCAAAGTCCCTTTCTCTAATATCTTGAAAATAAACCAATGCATTATAGTTTTCTACAATACCTACTGCAAACTCTTTCATAGGTTCTTTCAAATCTTGAGATAGAGTAGTATTAAGATTAAAACTTATAATTACAGCGATAAATACTATTAAAATTAAGTTATTGCTCTTTTTCATCCATCAATAAATAAACTAGAATTATTAAATTTACTTGCTCTTCATCACAACCGTTCTTTGATAAAGTCCCCAATCTTCAAAATATTGTTCGCCTAAGTATTCTCTTTGCATGTCTTCATCAAGACCGTACTTTTGAAGTTCCCACCTCATATACTTTTTTGCATTTGTTTCATCTACATCTTCTGAATGGTATGTAATTCCCTGCATAGAAAGCATTCCTCTTCCAATTAGGTCATCAATTCTTTTTGCTTCAGGATAAATTAAAAACCTTCCTCCAGGTTTTACTACTCTTGCTCCTTCATAAAAAATAAACTGCCCTGTTCTTACTCTTGATTCATGGTCTTCTATTTCCCAGGATTCTCCATCTCTTTTTGTAGGGTCATGAAGAATTCCTCCTTTAGTAAATGCCCGATTAAGCATAATGTTTTGAAAAGCAACAACCAACTCATAACTATTATCAGGTCTTGGTATTGCTCCAGCCATAGGTTTCATACCAGTTATATTTTGTTTCATAAAATATTCTGCTTGTGGTGCCTGGCTATCAATTCCTTCAAAACTTACTTCTTTTTCTCTAAGGTATTTAACTAAAGAACCATTTCCACATCCAATGTCAAGGCCTCTAGCATTCATGCTAGCAAGTTGTCTTAATAGACTAGCATCTAGTCCAAATATACCTGCCTGGAAATAAGGCGGTACTTGTACATGTGCATTTCCGTTTATTGCTAATTCAGTTATTTTCTCAATATCCATCTTAAAATATTCGAGGTTTATTTTCTCTCTTAAGCCTTCATAATTTTTGAAGGGTCAGAAATTTTTAATTTCTGAATCTCTTTTCTAAAGAGAGCTATCAGAACTCTTCTTATTTTTATTAAAAATAAGTCATTTAAAAAGATTACCCTTGCATATTAAAACCACTTATCTCCTTATTTTCATATCACAACAATTCTTAAAAACACTAATTATTGATTTAAAAAATGACAGCTAATGAATCTATTGAAAAATTAATAGGAACCAGCCAAACAATACAACAAGCCTTTCTAAGACTTAGAGGTATAAAACTAGACATTTCTGGTTTAGAAAAAGGATTTGAAATTATGGACGGAAGAAAAGAATTTGCAATTATTTTGTCTGACCCCGATAATTCAAGAATTACAATGCTGCATCCTTATGGAACAAACATGGCTTATTATGTTATTTAAACTTCTTTTGAAAAAAGGGTTCTTAAAAGTTTCTTACTTACTCATTTTTGTTTTACATTAAGCTACTGATATTTGCCCCCTATTTTTTGCTTCATTTTAACTAAAAGCAAGCTTTAAAAACCGCAAATAAGTATCAATATTAAGTAGTGACAATAACCCCTAAATAAGGAAAAAGAGTTCTTGAGTGATAATTAAAATGAAAAACATATCAAAACTCCATTTAGACTATATTGTTCCAATAGCAATTTGGCTTTTAATCTTCCAAAAAAACATATTTTCAAACCTTCTTTTTGTGGATTATGTTTCTGCAACTTATTTTGACATTGGAAAATTCATTGGGCTTTCAAATTATACTTATGTATTTTCTTTATTTGATATCCTAAAGATAATTGCAGCCCCATTTAATCTATTTTTCTTGTTATTTACATTTTCAATACTAATTGCAATGCTTGTTTCTTATTTTTATATTAAAAGAACATTCAAAGACAAGCCTTTAATTTACTCAATTCTGTTTTCTCTGATATATTTCTTTAATCCATTTGTTTATTCAAGAATAATGATAGGGCAATTAGGAGTTTTGCTTGCTTACCTTGTAATTCCTATCTATCTTTACTATCTTTTTGCATTTTTTGAATCAAATCAAAATAAAAAATCAATGGTTAAACTGGCTATAGCATTTACTCTTTGTTCTTCAATTTCAATTCACTTTTTTGCTCTTAATCTTATTATCTTTATTGTTGCAAGTTTCTGGTTTGATAATGATAAAATAAAACTCTCTAAATACATAGGTTCAATTGTTTTACTAATCATACTATTAATACTCCTAAATTCATTTTGGATACAAGGATTTTTTGATAATAAAGTATTTTCAACAATGGATTCTGACCATGAATTCTTTTTCTCACCTAAAATGTCAGAACATGCTCCAGCTGTTTCAAAAATACTTGGAATGTATGGTTTTTGGAGAGAAATAGCAGAAATTGTTCCATATAAACAAGTTCCATTATATGTAAGCATAATAGGACTCTCTACCCTTGTTATTTTAATGTTAATAGGTTATTTTTTATCTACTTCAAAAAAATCTAGACTATTTTTTACCTTGTTTTGGATTGGACTTATATTTGGAACAGGAATATCTCATCCTTATACAAAACCATTTTTTGATTTTCTGTTTCAAAACCTTCCATTCTTCAATGGATTTCGTGACAGTCATAAATTTGTTTCTTTAATTGCACTCGCTTATGCTTACTTTATCCCTATAACAATAATCAAGCTCAAATCAAAGATAAAACCACTCTATTTAATCGCACTAACCTCACTATTGGTCTTATTCATCCTTGCTTATACATATCCATTAATTGGACTAAATAATCAAATTAAACCTATTAGCTATCCAAATTCCTATGACCAAGCAAATGATTATTTAAATCAACAATCAATAACAGGCTACATTATCTACCTGCCATTTGAAAACTATCTTACTTATTCATGGTCAAAAGATTCATCTTCAGATGGAAGAATAGCAGTTCCAATTGATCAAATATTAAAAGAACCAGTTATAGTTGGAGCAGACAGATGGGGTACTGCAGATGAAATTACTGCTAAAATATCCAATTGTATATCAGAAAAAAGCATTTCTTGTTTAGAACAGTCAAATGTTCAGTATATCTTATATGACAAATGTGCTTATTACCCAGAAAGTTATAGTTTTATAACTTCAAGTTCAACTCCTGTTTATCAAAACGATTGTATAAATTTATACAAGATATCCAATCTCTCAAAAGTAAAGCCTTTCCCCGTTCCTCCAAGGTTTATAATAGGAATCTCAATATCATTAATAACTTTAATAGTTCTTGTTATTTATTTATTGTTTAAAAGATAAGTTTAATCATCTTTCATAAATATTCTTTCTATGTCCGACTTTTAATATTTGTATAATCTCTCCTTCAATTAAGAAAAGAACTCTATAGTCTCCAACTCTGAGTCTAAAATCATCTCTCCCCTTTAATCGTTTTATATCTTTAGAAAAAGGATCTTCTGAAAGTTCATCAACTTTTTTAAAAATTCTTCTGGAGACAGAAGCCTCTAATTTCTCTAAATCCTTGAATGCCCCTTCCTTCCAATCTATCTTATACATAATAAACCTCTTTTTTAAGTCAAATTTATTAACTTTAATCTTACAATCCCAATCTTCTTTTAACTTCTGCATGAGAAATGCTTTTTCCTTTTCTTGCTTCTTCAATGTCTTTTTTTGTCTGCGCATTTAATTCTAAATCATCTTCAAGCATTCTCTCAATTATATCATTATAAGTTTCTCTCTCAAGCATTTTCATTTTATCTAATGTATTTTTTACATTATCAGATATCTGTATAGTAGTAGGCATGTATAATTATAACTCCCTATAACAAAATATAGTCTATTGTAATATTTAAACCTTTGGTTTTACTTATGCTCATAACACTACCAAATCCCCTCCTTTCATCAGTTTTGGCTTTATCTTGCCCCCTTTGCTTTCTTATCATCTTTATCCTTCATAACATTACTAAAACCTATTCTTTTTCTTTCTCATTACCTTTTTGCATAGGTTACTTAGCCCCTTTATTTTCATAACATTACCTAACTAGCCTTAGTTTATTATTAAATTAGTATTCTAGAATTATCTAACTATTTCCATGCTAGTCTTAGGAGAACTTAAGTTTTTGATTGAAATATTAACAGAATTTATTGCTTCTTCAGGAGAAATTCCATAATTGAGTTCAATCTTTCTAATTAAAGCAGAAATCTCCTCATTAACATCAACTATTATTCTTTTTTGAAATTTTTTACTAGGTTCAAGGGGTTTCATTCTTAATCAACAGAGCTTTACCCCTCTTTAAGCTTATGGATACTAGAAAGTATAGGATTTTTTTAACTTCTCAGTACTCATTTTTTAACAGTTCAGTTCAATAATCTTTTGAAGGAGTAATAGTTGAAATAAAATAAATAACCAGGCTAATCACAAATAAATAAATAAAACTGTATTTCCAGACTTCAACTTCTTTAAATCTATTAAGAACCGTAAAACCAATTGCAATAAGCCCTGTGATTATTGGAGCTCTTCCCCAATCTTTTCGAATAAGTTTAGCTATCCAGCTTTCAAAATCAAGATAATTATTATTTTTTGTAAAATACTCAGTTAATTGAAGTCCAACTCCGACAACTAAAAAATAATAAACATAAATAGCAATTGTTTCACTAATTGCATTTTGCTTTGCAATAAGTAAAAACGGAACATAACCAAGAAGCAGCAATGCTGGAAGTATTAAAAACCTGGAATCTATCCTTGCATCATAAAAAATAATTGCTGCAATTACAAATCCAAGAAATGCCCATTCAACAGAATAAACTCCATTTGAAAGATACATGTTTATTATTAAAAACACATAAATCAAGGTCATTAAAAAAATAGGATTTATCTTAACAATTAACTTTTCATAGGTTTTATAAAAAAACACTAAAAATAAAAATATAGAAATAACAACAAATCCAATTACAATATAAGGATAAATAGAGCTTCTTGGAAGAAACAAGATTAAAGCAATCAAAATAATTGCAAATGCAACAACAAGTATTGCAAGTAAAAAAGCAACCAGAATATCTTTTTTATTTAAGGGTTTAATTGCTCTTGGTTCAAAAAACTCATGTTTTGGCAGAGGTTTCTTTTCTTTACTTGAATTTTCAAGAGAATTTAATTTTGAAAACTCTTGATTTTTCTGGCTAGAACTAAATTTTCCTTGCATTTTTTTACTATAATACTCTGAATAAGGTGTTGACATGTTATATCATCACCCCTACTCTTTCCCTAAATTTTTAGGGTTTTTAATGTTTACTACTAAATAAAAAAGACCTTTCCGAAATCTTATTAAACCCCTAAAAACAAGAGAAAAATAATGATAAGTTCAAAATTAGACAAAAGGCTTGAAATAAGACTAAAAGATTCTTCACTAAATGGAGAATTAGTACCTGTAAAAATAATAGCAGAAAGAGAATATAAAGAAGCAGTGATAACCGAGGTTAGTTTTGGCCCAAACAAACCTGTAAGAGAAAAACAAGAAGTATTAATAGCACCAGGTCTTCAGGCACTTGTAAATGAACTCGAAGCTCAAAAAATACCTTATCTTCCATTTATGCAAAGTAAAACCATTTCTGTTCCATATGTTATTGCAGATTTAAATAGAGCTCAAATAAAGAGCTTTGCAAAAAAAGATTATGTTCACGAAATGATTGATGATTCACCAATAATATAATAAAAAGAAAAAAAGAAAAATTTAAGTTGTTTTTCTTATAAAAAATATCTTTCTACTCTGAAAACAAGTAGCTAGCAGGATTCCAGGCAATCATTTGATGGTCTATGCAATTAACATCTTTTGAAAGAACAATCCAAAAGTTAATCGAACTTAAAACAGGTCTAAATTCACTTGTTTTAATCTTTAGATTCCCAAGATTATTTGTCTTTCTCTTATCAATGCAATAGACTTCTGCAGTCTCACCATTGCTTACATCAGATTCTGTATAAATAAGAGTATAGAAAGTATATTTATTTAATTCAAGAGCTCTTGACTCTATTTGATAGCCATACCTGCCATAGTTAAGTTTAATCCACCCATTAGCACTATCTTGTATAATATTTCCATCAAAGTCTCTTGGAAAAACATTTATCTTAGTAAATCTTTGAGTTGCACCAATAACACTGGAAAAACTAACAAGCAAAATAATCAAAGTCAACCCTGTTATCATAACTGCCTTTTTTATTAACACTTTTTCTCACCTCCAGATATAATTAAGAGAGAGTTTTTAATAAACATATCTTACCACTAGAAGTGAGCAATATAACTTCATTTAAGAGCAATAGTAACAAAACCTTAAATTTAATTGACTTATATTCTCATATTTGTTCTTATATAAGCCTATTAAATAATTTAAAAGAATTATCTCTTTAGAATTTAAAGTCCAAAGCAGTCCTTGTATTGAGTCATTGATTTATATTTCCAGGCAAGTGCAACTTTGCTCATAGATGTTTCAAATCCAATATCTCCATTTTGCTTTGCAGATTTTACAGCCCCGCAAAAGTCCCCTAGCTCGGGAACATACTTTGAAGAAAGGATAATTGTCATATCAGCATTGTCTACAGTTCCTTTCTCAACACTTCCTTTTCTTATTACATAGCTTTCTTCATAAACTCTTTCTCCACTATCAAAATTGTAGAGCTTAACTAAAACAACTCCATTAGTTGGAAGATCCTGGACAAAACCCTGTGTTTTAAAAAAATCAGGAAGATTTTCTTTTGTAATTGCAACCGGAGCATAACCAGTACTTGCAGGAGAATTCGCCTGAGGAGTAGCAGGAGCTTGTTTTAAAACAAGTTCCTTAGAATTAATATGCCTTATATACAAAAATCCACCTATTAATAAAAATGTAATAATTACAATAGCAATAATTAATTTCTTTCCCATATTATTATAAAAATAAATAAGGTTTTTAAAACTTACATATCAAATTCAATTGATTGAATAATAGAATTTCCAGCTTTATCAAGAACTCTTACATCAATTTCATGAGTTCCTCTTGTTAAAGTTAGTTTCTTAACACAATATCCATTTGTGAGCTTTGGACATAAAAGATTCCATTTTGCCATTCTTTGAGCTTTGTCAAAATAAGAAACAGTTGCAAAATTTGATTCTGTTACACTTAAGTTAAAGGTAACTGTTCTTGATTTTAAATCAATCTTGTAAATTGAATCAGGATTATTTATTAGAGGATTTATCGAATCAACATTAAGCTGAATATGACTAGTCTCAGCACTGTTTCCAGCAATATCCTTTAAAGTAAACCAATAATAGATTTTTTCATTATTATACTCTGATAAATTAATATCTAAATCACAGCTTGATATAGTCCCTAAAGAACAACTATTAAAATCAACATTATAATCTTTATAACCACTTGCAGAATTTCCATATCTAAATAAAAGAGATTTAGGATTTGTTTCCATAAACTCTATATTAAAGTCACCCTGAGCATAACCCTTTGAAGGACTTGTTGTTCTTATTTTTGGCTTAGCACTATCAACATAAAAACCAACTGTAAAAATCTTTTCATATCCGCTAGAGTCAACAGCTTTTATTGTTATATTATTAAGCCCTTCTTTAAAGTTTATCTTGCCTGCATAAGATTTCTTATCAATAGAAATTCTTTTCCAGCCACTTTCACTATTTTCTTCTTGATAATAAACAGTTACTTTTCTTTCGCTTGTAACATTAATTAGAACTGATTTAGAATATACTTTATCAGGAGTAGGAGAGTTAAGACTAACTTTTAATGTCTCAATAGTTATATTAGGAGTAGTAGGATTAGTGTGATTAGTTTCATTGGTCTGATTAGTAGAATTAATAGGGTTAGTTGAATTAGTAGGTTCACTGCTGTTTTGAATTAAAACTTCGCTAAGGAATTTACAATTAGCTTCATCATTGCATCTATCTAAACTTGTCCAATATAAACTGTCTGTAACACAAACTGAACATAAATCATGTTCACAAGTATACTTTTCTTCACTTGGAAATGGAGGAATAATCTCTCCTTTAGTTAAACATAATTTCTGATAAGCACTTACATTTACAATTAAAGCTATTGTAATAAGTAAAATGCTTGCAATTATTATTTGTTTTTTCATCTTATCTTTCTCTATTTTTTTAGAAATCACTATTTAATTAAACAATACTAAAACTTGCTGATTGAAAATTTTCATTTCCAGCTTTGTCAACTACTTTTATTTCAACTTCATAATTTCCTTTTTTTGAAAAAGTATCTTTTTTAGTACATGTTCCATCTTTAAGTTTTGTACAAATAGCTTTCCATTTTGCTTTTGAGTCAGAAGTCACAAGATAATAAGCTCCTGCAAAATTCTGTTCACTAATACTTATATTGAAATAAACATTTGTTTTAATTACGTTTATCATAGTTAAAGGATTATTAACAATAGGTGCACTAGTGTCAACACTAAGTGTTAAAGCTTTGCTTAAAACTATATTATCCCCCATGTCTTTAACACTAAACCAGTACTTTAAGTCTTTATTATTATAATCATTAACATTAACACTTACATTGCAATCATAAGCACTTTTTATTAAACTGCAAGAACTTAAATCAACATTAGCAGTTCTAATTCCAATAACATCATTTCCATAGTTTAAGACAACTGAACTTGGATTTTCTTCACTAAACTGAACTTCAAACTGTCCGCTGCTAAATCCTTTTGCAGGTAAAGTCTTTTTAATAGTTGGCTTTTTGCTATCAATATAAAACTTAACTACAGATTCTTTTGTGTTTCCACTTCTATCCATTGCTCTGATAGTTATATCATTAAGCCCTTCTTTAAAATTTAAATTCATTTTATAATGAGTAAGCCCAGATGCAACTCTTCTCCACATATTGCTTGGTTGAACAGTATTATCTTTCCAATAAAAAGTAAATTGCTCATTTGCATTTACATCAAAAAGTACTTGCCTGCTTTTGTAAACATTATCATTAACAGGAGAAGTTACAGTAAGTATTGGAGCTTCACTATCAACAGTACTGTT
>Ga0172381_10001724_pt1 | contig 25037 bp, 20 predicted proteins | sample Leawel6488metaG_FD_119754 | JGI IMG/M metagenome (GOLD analysis project Ga0172381, IMG submission 119754) | Leachate microbial communities from a municipal landfill in Southern Ontario, Canada - Leachate well 64-88 metaG | ecosystem: Engineered > Solid waste > Landfill > Unclassified | place... | reverse complement strand
GTGGTTAGGCTCAACATAGCGCGAAAAGCTCAAACCATTAAAACTTTATAATTTGGATGTTTGAAACGATAGGCTCTTTAGACCCTGGTAAAAAGGCTTGGTGGATAGGCTTTATCCACAAGACAGAGCGACGGCGCTTAGAAGCGACGGCGCAAAGCCTTTTTTAAAAAAATAATCTTACTTTTCAGGGGAAACGTAAGATAATTTTCAAGCAGCAGCTTAAACTTTTCTGCTTTGCGCCGTCGCAATAATTGCGACGGCTTATTTACTAAAATAATTTTATCATTTTAACTGAGAGTGTCAAGGGGTTTTAAAACTAAAGGCTCTCGGCCGAAAGCGGATTCCAGCCAAACATCACTTCAACCCCATCTAAAAACCCATCCCCATCCGTATCGGAATTTTTTGGGTCAGTTTCCAAAGCTTTTTCCCGCAAATCTGAAAGGCCATCATGATCAAAGTCAGTTTCTGAATTAACCTGAAAACTCTTACTTATATTATTGTCTAGTCTGGTAATCAGATTTTCAGACGAGATGTCACTGACTAACTTATTGGTTTGAATAATTTTATCACTAGAATTAGCAATCGGAGTCAGCAAATTAGCATATTGCTCATAATTATTTTTACCTGACTCGGTAATGCAGGCGAAAGAATAATTACCATTAGTAAAATTATCATGAAATAAAATCAAATCTTGATTGACATAGTAAGACTGACCCAAACACTTATTAATGGCAAAATCCACATGATTGGATGAAAAAATACTGGTGCCTAAAAAATTATTTGGTTTCGGATAATTTTGTCCCGCGATCAGATCAAGTAAAGTCGGCGCCACGTCAATCTGACTGGCAATTTTGGCAGGCCTCAAGGCTCCAACCTTAGGCGCGTAAACTACGAACGGCACCGTATTATAATTATAGTAATTACTGACTTTATCATCTGAGAAAAAATTATAATATCGATGATCGCCATAAACCACAACGATAGTTTTATCCAGCAAATTTTCTTTTTCTAAATTTTTAAAAAATTCTTTCAAGCCGTCATCAATCGCCCGAAGAAAGCCTAAATAATAACGAATGGTTTTTTCATCTTGATCAATCGCCTTGGTAAATTCCGGCAATGCCGCGACATATGGCGTAATTAGTAACTTGTTATTTTCCAAATTATAATCAGCAAAGGCTTGGTTGTGAGGTCCATGAGAAGTAAAACCAATCACATAATTAAAGGTTGGTTTGTCAGCTTGTTTAATTTTTTTCACTACGTCCAACAAAACGTCAGCATCATTTTCTCTTAAAGAATAGTGGGGAGTGAAAAATAAATTCTCAAAACCCCAGCGCGGCGCTACCTCACCTCGATTCCAAAATTTATCAGAGTTGGCGTGATAAACCGAAGTTTGATAACCGAAATTATCTTTTAATATACTGGGCAAACAATAGTAATTATTGCGAGAAAACAAATCGCTTATCGGACCATTGCTCTCGGGCAAAAAACTGCAAAGCGAAGAAAATTCCGTGTTAATGGTAATACAGGAGTTAGAAAAAAAACTTTCCGTGGAGATATTGTTATCAATCAGCTGCTTTAAAAACGGCATGGGTGAAGGATCAAGCTTTAACGCCCAAGCGTCAACCGATTCCATTTGGTAGATTACGACGTGAGGTCGGGTCGTGCTGGCCGCTACGGCATAGTTTGGCCGATCCAAATTTGAAGCTAAAGAATTGATTTCTCTCAAATTTTGTTTCAGTAAATCCAAATCGGTTTTTTCAATCATCTTTGAAGTGCTAGTAGTCTGACTAGTCGACAGATTACCATCCTGGCCAAAATCCGAAAAATCTTTCAGCAAAAATTTGGCGGCTTGGTTGTAAAAATAACCATAAACCCCCAAATCAGAAAAGTATCTTTCTCGGGTAAAATTATTTTTCATCATCGTGCGCTCGTAGATATTCAATGAAAAATAAAATAAACAGTTGACGATAATAAAAAACAATATAATCACCACTTTCGCGGGTATAACCTTTTGATTTTTTAATTTCAAAAAATCCGGGCTCAGCTTAAACAATTTGAATTTTCGAAAATTCTTTTCGTTTCTTTTGGTATACCAACGAGAACTAACAATTACCGCCGCAAAGAACAAGATAGCAAAAAAATAAAGATAAGTAGGGACTAAAATATAATAACTAAAAAGTAAATTTAAAAACGGTTGATTGATTTGGGAAAATTGACCACCACTGGGGCGCCAGAAGTTGCCAAAAACACGAAAAAAAGCGAAATTAGCCAAAGACAAAGTAATCACCAATCCGGCTAAAACATAAATTATAATCCTCAAAAAACGATTCTTGAAAAGATGAAGGGATAAAACATAATTTAAAACAAAAAAGAGCACAAAAAGTAAAGAAATAAAAGAAAAATTTAAACTCAGGCCGTGATAGTAAAATACGAAAAAAAGAGCATTAATTAATACTAAAAAGCCGACGTATTCTAAAAATGTCGTAAATTTAATTAACCAATTTTTATTTTTTTTCCTCCCAATTTTCATAGCTCGAATTAATGAATAAAGCCACCGGCTTGCAGTTGCCAAAGTCGTCGATAAAGGCCATTATTTTTTTTCAAAAGATTTTCATGGGTTCCCTCTTCCACCACCCCACCCTCATCAAGCACAACAATCCGATCCATCATTCTAATAGTTGAAAGTCGATGGGCAATTACGATCACCGTCTTTTTTACCATCAATTTGGCCAGAGCGTCTTGAATTAACATTTCCGATTCTGAATCCAGACTGGAAGTGGCTTCGTCTAAAACCAAAATTGGCGCATTGCGCAAAATTGCTCGGGCAATCGCCACGCGCTGACGCTCGCCGCCGGAAAGCTTGATGCCACGCTCACCGACGAAAGTATTATATCCATCCGATAAATGCGTAATAAATTCATGACAATGAGCAGCTCTCGAAGCTTCAATTACTTCTTGGTTAGTGGCTTTGGGACGGCCATAACGAATATTTTCCATCAGGGTCCGATGAAATAAAATCGGATCCTGAGGCACTAAACTTACGCTCTGCCAAAGGCTTTCCTGAGTTACTTTGGCGATATCCTGATGGTCAATCAAAATTTTTCCCGCGCTTAAATCGTGCATACGCAACAGCAGACGAATAATCGTTGTCTTACCGGCGCCAGATGGACCAATTAGAGCCAAGTGCTCTTGGCGGGCAATAGTTAAATTAAAATTATCCAAAACTTTTCTGGTTTGATGATAATAAAAATCTACATTGGAAAAAATAATCTCGGCCTGAGTTACTTTAAGTTTTTTCGCATTCGCCAGGTCTTTTATCTCAAAAGGTGTATTAATAATTTCTGTCATTTCCACCGCGTCTGACAAAGCTTCGTAAATTCTTCTGATGTATTGGCCAAAATCCCAAACCCGATTAAAAATACTGACCAAATAGGATTGGATTAAAACAAAATCTCCAATGCTTAATATCCCCTTTTGCCAAAGGGTCAAAGCTAGATAAAATATGCCAATCTCTAAAGAAATAGTGAAAAGTCCTTGAATGGCTTGAAAAACGCTATCCAAATCCCAGGTAAATTTCCGTAGCTTTCGCAGTTTATCATTGACCAAAGCAAAACCTTCAACTTCGCGTCCATAACCATTAAAAAGTTTTACTGTTTGACTATTGGTAATAGTATCAGCCAAAAAACCTGTCGTCTCGCTTTCTGCCTCACTGCGCGCGACATCATATTTAAGTTTATATCGAGTAAAAATAAAATTAATAACTAAAAAAACAGTAATCCAGCCGATAATACCCAGCCCGAGCCAAAGATTGCGCCGAAATAGAACAAAACACATCAAAGAAATACTGACGACCATGGGCAATAAATTCCAAATAACTCGATCGGCAATAATCTCATAAGACTTACCAAACCATTTAACTTTTTTAACCAATGAACCGCTGAAGTTATTATTAAAAAAGCTAAACGAATGCAAATGCAGAACTTCAAAACAATAATTGGTCAAGTCGGTCATGATTTTTGACTGATAATCATTGGCGACAAAAGTTGAAGTACGCCAGAATAACCAGCGCAGCAGACTTAAACCTAAAATTTGGAATAAAATAAAAATCAAAGCCAACATCACGGCCGAACCCCGTTGACCCTGGCTTAATATATCAAATAAATTTTTAAAAAACAGAGGAACAATCGCGTCCATGGAAGCCGCGCCCATGACGGTTAATAAAATCACAAAAAACTCAATCTTATATTTGAAAGAGTATTGCCAAAAAATTTTTAGAGTCAGTTTAGTATTTACCTGCATAATTAATAATATTATAACAAAAAATCGTCTCTTTGACGAATTTTTGTATATTTGATACTAAAATTTAAAAAATAATCAATAGCCTAAGTCAAACTAATACGCTTTAGCAAAGACGACTCGGTTCTCGCTTGGTTGAGAGCAATGAACGCACCGGCCTTTTTCCTTGGGCTGATCACCGGGAATTACCCTAATTGTCGCTTTAGTTTTTTCCTTAATTTCTTCCTCGCAGGCCGCTCGACCGCACCATGGCGCATAGACAAAACCACCTCGGTTAGACATAATCTTTTCAAATTCTTCCCAGGTATCTACTTGATGAGAGTTATCCGCCATAAATTTTTTGGCTTTATCAAAAAGATGACTCTGAATTTTTTCCAAAAGTTCATTAACTGTTTTTACTACGGCCGAGGTCTTGATAATTATTTTTTCGCCCGTATCGCGCCGCGCTACTACCACCGACTTACTCATCACGTCCTTAGGACCGATTTCAATTCTGATGGGTACGCCCCTTTTCTCCCATTCAAAAAATTTCACCCCGGGACGTAAATCGCGTTCATCGATTTTGACGGCCAAATTATTTTTTTTCTTTAAGTTCTCGGCTAGAGTCTGAGCCACCTTAAGAACCGACTGCTTTTCTTTTTCGTCTTTAAAAATCGGAATTATAACTACTTGAATCGGCGCGATCTTAGGCGGCAAAACCAAACCTTGATCGTCACTGTGCACCATAATTAAAGCACCGATAATTCGCGTGCTCACGCCCCAACTGGTCTGCCAAGCGAATTGGCTTTCACCTTGATCGTCAAGAAAAGAAATATTAAAAGCTTTAGAAAAATTTTGACCCAGCATATGAGACGTGCCGGCCTGCAACGCCTTACCGTCCTGCATTAAAGCTTCAATACAATAGGTTGTGTCGGCTCCAGCGAATTTTTCTGATTCAGATTTCTTCCCCGATAAAACCGGTATGGCCAAATAATCCTGAACAAAATCAATATAAATTTGCAACATTTCCTGAGCACGATTTTCCGCTTCAATTTTGGTGGCGTGAGCCGTATGGCCTTCCTGCCAGAGAAATTCCATGGTCCTTAGAAATGATCTAGTTCTCATCTCCCATCTGACCACATTCGCCCACTGATTTATTAAAATTGGCAAATCACGATATGATTGAATCCATTTTGAATACATGTCGTAAATTATAGTCTCCGAAGTCGGCCGCACGATCAACGGCTCGTCCAAGGGTCCGGCCGGAATCAATTTTCCAGTTTTTTTATCCAGCTCTAAACGATGATGGGTCACTACCGCACACTCTTTAGCAAAACCTTGAACGTGCTCAGCTTCTTTTTCAAAAAAACTCTTAGGAATAAATAAGGGAAAATAAGCATTTTCCACGCCCGTGGCTTTGATTTTATTATCCAAAACATTTTTGATATTATCCCAAAGCGAAAAACCATAAGGTTTTATCACCATGCAACCGCGCACCGGCGAATTATCGGCCAAATCAGCCGCGTCGATGACGTCCAGATACCATTGTGAGTAGTCGTCTTTTCGGGTAGTAATTTTTTGATTAGACATAAAAATTATAATTTATCCTCTTATTTTACTCACAAAAAAATAAAAAGTCAATTACTGACTATACTAAAAAACCGGCCGAGCCGCGGCCATTAACCAATCTTTTTCTTGACGATCTTGGCGATATCATCAATTTTCCAATTAGATTTTACCAAATAATCGTGGGTGCCTTGACTCATGGCCCTGGTCACATCTTCATTGTCGCTTAGATTAGTTAAAATAATTATCTTAGCGGTTTTTCCCCACGGATCTTGACGAATTTCCTTTAGGGCGCTCAAACCATCCATAACCGGCATAATCACATCCAGCAAAATCAAATCCGGATGCTGACTTAAAGCCGTGACTACTCCCTCGCGACCGTCTTTGGCTTCTAAAACATTATATCCCAGGGTGACAAATTTCTCACGAATGGCTTTTCTTAATGAAGCTTCATCTTCAACAACCAAAATAGTTTTTTTATTTTTCATATTTCAAAAAATTATTGATATCACTAACTATATTATCCAATCGATAATTTGATTTTATGTAATATTTTTCTATTCCCAAACTTAAATAATTTTTTACTTTTTCATCTGTCGCCGTATTAGAAACAACAAAAACCGGAATTTTTTTCCAATTTTTGTCGTTCTTTATTTTGGCCACAAAATCCAAACCATTTTCTTTGCCTAGCAAATAATGATCCAGCCAAATAACGTCGATTTTATTAATATCTTCCATTAAACCCAAGGCTTGGGAAACGCTGCGGGCAGTTACGACTTCAAAATTATTTTTTTCCAGTTTAATTTTAATTGCCGATTGCAGCGGTCTTTCATCTTCTACTACGAGAATTGTCTTTTTACCCTGTGCCATATAATTAATCTTATTATTTAATCAATAGTTTTAGTACCGACCTTACTCTTCATGCCGGTTAAAGGAATAGTTACGTTAAATGTCGTTCCCTTACCCTCAATTGATTCAAACCAAATCTTTCCCCCGCTTTGATTGAGAATTGATTTAACGATATATAAGCCCAAGCCCGTACCCTCGGCATCTTTTTCACGCACATTATCAGCTCGAAATAATTTGGTAAAAATCTTTTCCTGCTGTCCCGTCGGAATACCATAGCCGTTATCCGCCACCTTAATTAATAAATTTTTGCCCTCAACTCCAATGCTCAAATCGACCTGGCCTTTCTCCGGCGTATACTTAATAGCGTTAGATAATAAATTTTGGAAAATAATTCTGGTAAGTTTCTGATCCAGCTTTAAGGTCTTAGGTATTTCTTTGCTATAAGATTTCTTGAGCGTTATTTCTTTCTTAGCCACCAGCGACGATAATTCGCTTAAAACACTGCGGCTGATTTCAACAATATCCACATCTTCGGGCTCAATCATAAAAGTCCCAAGTTCCAGGCGCGAGACATTCAGCAAAGCGTTAACTAACTCAACCATTCTTTGGTTGCTTTGGTAAATTTCTTTTAAATACTCCGCCTGTTCTTTTTTTAATTTTCCAGCATCGCCAGATAAAAGCATTTCGGCAAACCAATTAATGGCCGAAAGAGGCGTACGCAACTGATGAGACGCCAAGGAAACAAATTCCGTCTTCGCCCGGTCAATTTGCTTTTCCTTGGTAATATCGTGCTCAATGTCAACAAAAAATTCCACTTCATTCCGGTTATTTAGAATCGGCGAGATGCTGACGTTGACTTGATAGTTTTCCCCGTTTTTACGATGGTTGCTAAGCTCACCAATAAAATTCTTTCTCTTAATTCTAATCGTTTGCCAAAGATTATCATAAAAACTATTACTCATCAATCCGCCCCAATTTTGCTTACTACCGACCTTGGTCCCGACAATTTCTTTGGCGGTAAATCCCGTAATCTTTTCCGCTCCTTGATTGGCATACAAAATAATCCCATCGGCGTCGGTAATAACAATATGATCAGAGGCATTGGCTACCGCTAATTTGAATTTTTCCAGATCCTTGGCCAATACTTCGGTCTTATTTTTTTCTTCTTCCACGTCCTCTAAAATATTTAGAATGGCCTGCTTTTGATTATCCGACTCCTTGGCTCGCTGACTGATATCCTTGGTTTGTTCTTTAACTTTTTTATCCAAGTTCTGGTATAAATCATCCAAATCTTCTGCCATTTTATTAAAAGAATCCGCTAAATCAGTAAACTCATCCTTAGTTTTAACAGTAATTCTTTTTGAAAAATCTCCCCGGCTAATACCTTTAAAAAACAATTGGAATTGATCCAGGGGTCTTAAAAAAACTTTGATGAAGTTATAGATTAAGGTTGACTTTACAAACAAACCAATCAAAATTATAAAAAGCACCATACCGACCGTGGCGTAAGCTTGTTGCGTAACATTTTTTAATCTAGTCTCGGTAATTAAATAAAAAGGCAGGTCACCGATCTTAAGAATACTCAGCATCTCTTGATCGCCATCAATCGGATCGTAAAGCTCAATCACTTCTTGTTTATCATAGCGGCGAATAATCTGCTGGACTGAGTCGTATTGCAAAGGACTAATATTTTTATTAAAAAATTTACTTGACTGGACAATCTCTGCCTGTTCTGACTCGGATAGAACCCCCAAACTTTTAAACAACCGATCGGATTGGCTGGAAGCCACGATTACCCCTGACGCGTCAGCCAGCATTGACACGCTACTTTTTATAACTTCACTAGTTACAATAGGCAACTCAATGTCGCCCGAATCAATCTTGACGGCCAATACGCCAATTACTTTTTTATCATCAGCTAAAACCGGGTAAGAAAAATAATAACCGAATTGCTTAGTGATTGGGCCAACCAAGGCATCAATTGCCGGCTGACCCTTAATGGTGGTTTGAAAATAAGCAAAAGAATTGAAATTCTGACCCGCTAAACGCGGATCGGTCGAAATCAAACAATTACCATTTTGATCTAACAAGTATATGGCTAAATACTTTTTATCACCTTGAACGTATTCAGAAAATATCCCCGCCAACTCAGACTTTCTAGTCTCAGATTGATCCAGCAAAAACTCCTTAACCCGAGTTCGTGTCCCCAGCATTTTAGCAAACAATTGGTGATTAGCAAACACCAAATTGCTTTCGTGAGATTGTTCAATAGTCAGTTGGGTAATTTCCGTCTTTTTGTTTTCCACCAGCATTCTGTCTAAATACCAAAACACTGCCCCGCAGATGACTACACTGGTTAGCAACCCGGTTGAAATAACCAACAAGGCTACTTTCTGCCTTAGTAAAAATTTATTTATCGATAATTTAAACATATCTCAATGTTAAAAATGCCAAATTATAATCCTAACATGCTATTTATTGTTTACAGACTTTTTTAATTCCTCGTTCTCTTTCTTTAATTTTATCATTTCCAGCTCACGACCAACCATCAATTTATTGGCGCGCTCAGAAACGGCCAAGGTTTTTTTCAATTCCATTTCCGATTTTTCCAATTTTTCTGTTCTTTCTTTGACCTTTTTCTCCAAATTCTTATAGATATCGCTGAGCTTGATTGACATTTCATTAAAGGCTCTGGCTAAGATTCCGGTTTCATCCCTGGCCAGCAGATCACTCTTTTTCAGTTTAGCCTCAAGATCTCCGCCAGCAATTTTTTCAGCCACGCGACTAAGACGAGCAATTCTCTTGACAATTTGATCAATAAAAAGATAAGTAACCACGGCCGTAAAAAACATGGTCACTAAAAGAGCCAAAACCACAGTTAAACTCAAAACATTTAGAAGATCCACCATTTTAGCGGCTGATTTTTTATAAATCACGGTAATTGATCCATCAAATTGGTAGCCGACAAAACTGTTCTGATCTTGAAAATATCCTTCCTTTTCACCGTTAGAAAGTCGGCTGATGGTTTCACTCTCAAATGAAGTTAATGGATTGTCCAGCGTTTCCAACTTTTTAGTGGTATCCAAAAATGGCACACCAGAACGATCAAGCAGCACCAGCCAACTGTTTTCCTGCAAATCCCAAAGATAATTACGAAGTTCGGTCAGATTAATGGACCCCAAAACAAAGCCGAGTATCTTTCCTTCTTGGCTTCTTAACGGAACTACGATGGCCAAAACCGGCGCCTTGGCCACCGAACCAATATAGGCCGTAGATAAATAAGTGTCCTGAGTTTTTAATAGTCCTTGGCAATAGTCACGATCGGAAAGATCATGACCAATAATTGAAGCGGCTTCACGATTAGACGCAACCACCACGCAGCGCGAATCATTAACCTCAAAAACTAAAATATTCTCCAAGGCTTGAATGTTTCCATTAATAATAGTTAGCTCTTCGGAAAGTTGATTAATTTGTTTTGGATCTTTGCTGGTCAAAATCTCAATCAATAATGGGTTGGCCGCCAAACCATTAAGACTGTTTTGCGCCTGGCCTAAATACAAATTAACCAATTGACTGGAATAATCAATTGTGTTTTTAACCTCCAAAAAAGCATTTTCCGTCAATTTGTAGTTATTCAATAGATTAATCACCCGACCCATCAGTACGCCTACCGCTAACAAAACACAAACTATAACTAAGATAAGTTTTATTTTTATTGACACACAATTCAATGGTTAATTAATATTATCTTCTATATCTCTAATAAATCTTGGCATTAAAATATCGGTAGAATCAATTTTATTTTTTATAGTTTTGCTCTCAAGCAAGTAACTATTCGCACGCATAATTGCTCCATGCAAGGAATCCAGACTGGTCTGGTAATTGAAAGCCTCCAAATTATCGGCTTTGGTCAAAAATTTTATTCCCGCTATTTGTTTTTTTAAATCAGTCGGCGTCAAATTAAAATACTTGGCGGAAATTCTATAAGCTTCCTCGGGCTGAGCTCGAACAAAATCTATAGCCTTAATATAAGCCTTAATCACCGCGATTACTTTTTCCGGATTATTCTCGACATAGTCAGCTCTAAAAGTTAAAGCATCGGTAATTAAACCTAATGATTGCGCCGAAGTATACAGACGCCAACCGCCCCCTTGTTCAATGGCTTTAGTAAAATCCGGTTCATAAGTAACGGCCGCGTCCACTTTACCATCAATAAAAGCCTGGGCCGCTTCGGGAGCCGATAAATTTATCTCAGATACATCAGCCAGAGAAAGCCCATTTTTCTTTAAAGCATCATAAAGCAGATATTCGCTTAAAGTATCTTTTTCCACCGCCACTTTTTTTCCCCTGAGATCCTTAATCTCTTTAAGATTTTTTCTCGCGGCGATGCCATCACCACCATTGGAATAATCGGTCGCTAAAACTACTTTCAAATCATTACCTTCACTGACGCTTCGGACAACATCAACTAAAGCAAAGTCGCCGATGAAATCAACCCGGCCGGAAAGTAAATGAGCAATTTCCTGATCATAGCTTTCTTCGTATATCAGCTCCACCTCAAGCCCCTGCTCGTCAAAAAATCCTTTTTCATAAGCCACAACATAGGGCATAACTCCAATCCACGCCTCATAGCCAAAATTAATTTTTCCCAAAGATTTTGTGGCCGAATATTTATGTAAAAAATATCCCCCAGCGGCCATGGCTGCCAAAAATATTAAAAGTAAAAGTATAATAATCTTTTTCATAAATTTATTTAGATAATTTTTCCAGTTTTTCTTTCAATTCAATCATTTTCAATTCTCGGCCAACCATTAATTTATTCAATTTTTCCAGTTCTTCGGCGCGCTCCGCTAATTTCTCCTCGGCTTTCTTTTGCTCGGTTATATCCCTGATAATACCAACCAAAAATTTTTTCTTTTGGTTATTAATGTAAATATTTTTTTTAGTAGAAATGGTGTGCGTCACACCTTTGGCATCGGTAAAATCTTCTTCATTAATATTTTCCCAGCCTTGACTAAAAACTTCTTCATCTTTTTGCCAAAAAACATCCGCTTCTTTTTTAGGAAAAAAATCATAATCAGATTTACCAATCAATTTTTCCCGCGGCTGACCTAAAAATTTGCATAAAGCATCATTTAAAACCACCCAGCGATGTTGGCTGTCTTTAACAAAAATCGGATCAGAGACAGCATTGATTATATTATTTAAAAACTCCCGGGCTTCTTTAATACTATTTTCAAACTTTATTTGCTCGGTGATGTCCACCGTAAAACCAATCACACCAATAATTTTACCTTGGGGATTATGATAGGGAATTTTGTCAGTTTTAACCCAAAGCAAACCTTGGGGTGAATTCATGGATTCAATAATACCCCTTTTGACCTGGCCGGACTTTATCACGGCTTTATCATCTCGCCCAAAAGCTTCGGCTTGATCTTTAGGATAAAGTTCAAACATGGATTTACCCTCCAACTGTTGCCTGGATTTACCCATGACTTCACAAAAAGCCTGATTAACTTTTACGAATCTGTTTTCAGTATCCTTGTAAAAAATCCAGGCCGGAATTGAATCAAATATTGTTTGCTGTTCTTCTTGCTGCCTCTTTGCTTCTTGTTCAATTTGTCGGCGTTGGGTTATGTCTCGAGCCACGCTGAGAATTACCGATTGGCCATTAAATTTAATGATCTTGGCACTAATCTCCACGGGTATGAGCTGGCCAGTTTTAGTCACATGCTCACTTTCAAACATTAGTTTACCCTTATCTTCAAGTTCTTTCATTCTTTGCGGCGCTAATTTAGAAAATTTCGGAGAATCAAGTTTAGCCAACCCTAACTTTAGCAACTCTTCTTTTTGATAACCCAATTTCCGACAGGCTTCATCATTAATTAACAAAAAATGACCTTTCTGGTCATGAATAAAAATAGCGTCATTAATGTTATCCAATATTAAACTTAAATCATCAGACAAACTATTTTTTTCCGGATTTTTCATTTTATTTTTATTTAATTAAAAATTAAATTTTCTACTCCTGAAATTACCAAGTAAATTTAATTTTAACCACCACTGCCCAGGCAAAACTATTGACTGTCGACTGATCTATTTTTAATTTTTGTTTTAAACTTTTAAATACTTGCTAACAAAATCTGCGACCTGGCTGATAGTGGTATTGGACTTAATAAAAAAAGCGACTGCGCCAAGATCGCGCACCCGTTTTTCGTCCTCCGGTTGACCCAAGTTAGTCAGTACTACTACCGGCGTTTTTATTTTTTTGGTCTTGAGAGCCATTAAAAACTCAAAACCATTCAGTTTGGGCATGATTAAATCACATAAAACCAGGGAACAGTTACTATGCTCTAAAACTGAAAGGCCATCCAAACCATTAAGTGCTTTTTTAACCGAAAAACCCGCGCGAGTTAGCTTCAATTCCAGAGCTCGAGCCAAAGATTTCTCGTCTTCAATTATCAGGATCATATTTGCCGCCGTCTTCACCGTCTTCATAGAACTGACAAATAAAATTAAATTGAACCGCTTTTTTATTATAACACAAATCGAACCGAGAAGCAAAAAATCAATTGGTTAATCCCGCTGGGCGGGACTCTGCCAATTGATTTTTAAAAATAAAACAAAAAAAATTCCAGGACTCCGCACTAGAGCCTGGAACCAAAACTTCTGAGGTTTTTAGGGGTCTTTGAGCGATGGCTTTTACCGAGAATCGATCACCTTTTCAAAAATAAAATGCGACAGTATAAACATAAGTAAATTTTGTGTCTCAAGCTTGATTCATCTTAAATATTTATACCATACCTATATCTTACATAAATATCAATAAAATACTAATATATTGTTAAGTAATTTTTCCCGGCCAATACGACAACCAAGAGATGAAAGAAAAGAAGATGCCAAATGTTGACCCGGCAGAAGAACATCGGAGAATAATCCGTACACCAGAACAGCAGGAACTGTATGACCTTGAAGACGAAGCAAGACGTGAAGTGAAACCGACGTGGCTATGGATCATGATAATAGTCGGAATCGTTCTTTTCATCGCTCTTTATTGCTTCAGCGGGTAAGGTGCATCCTGCGAAAAGTCATTTCCACACACCAGCCCACTCCTTTTGGAGTGGCTTTTATTTTTTTGACAATTCTATTATTAAAGAATAAGATATAACACAAACAATAAACGAACCTTGAAATAGGAGATAACCATGGATACCAGATTCTCAAGACTAGCCGATTTGTTAGTCAGGCATTCAACTCACGTGGTGCCCAGCGATATCGTAATCATCGAGTGTTTTGACATTCCGCAACTGATGATCGAGGCTTTGGTCGCAAGCGTCCAACTGGCAGGCGGCCATCCTATTGTATGGCAGAAAAGCTGGATGACTCTGCGGGCGATTCTACTGCAGGCAACTGCACGAGAAATTGACGTTATTGCCGAAGCCGAACTCCAACAGATGAGACAAGCCAGTGCGTACATCAGCTTGAGGGCGCCGGACAACACTCTTGAACTCAAAGACGTACCTGAAGAAAAGATGGCACTGTTTCAAACCAACTGGCTAGGTAAGGTACATTACCAATACCGGGTTCACCATACCAAATGGTGTTCCGGCAAATGGCCCACCTCCGCCCTAGCGCAATCCGCCGGAATGTCAACTGGGGATTTTGAGGACTTCTTTTTCCAAGCCTGCGTTGAAGTGGACTACGGAAAGATGAGCACTGCAATGGATCCGCTAGTTGATTTAATTCAACGGACTGACCGCGTACGAGTTACTGCCCCAGACACCGACGTATCTTTCAGCATCAAAGGTATTGGAGCCAGAAAATGCGCCGGGGACTGCAACCTGCCTGACGGAGAAGTGTTTACTGCACCGGTAAAGGAAAGCGTCAATGGCAACATAGCCTACAACACGCCTTCAATTTACCAGGGCAGAGCATACGACGGCATCAGCCTTTCCTTTCGCAATGGAAGGATTGTCTCTGCCCACTGCCGACTAGGCAATTCTCACAGCCTCGAGACCGTATTAGATACTGACGAAGGATCTCGATATGTCGGCGAGTTCGCCTTCGGAGTCAACCCCGTAATTACTCGGACTGTTGGCGACACTATGTTTGACGAGAAAATGAGTGGCAGCATCCACCTTACTCCGGGCAACTCCTACAAAGCCGCATTCAACGGAAATCAAAGCGGCATCCATTGGGATCTGGTTTTAGACCAAACGGCAAATTCCGGCGGAGGCGATATTTATTTCGACGATGTCCTAATTCGCCGAGACGGAATCTTCCTTCTGCCAGAATTAGCCGATCTGAATCCCACTTCGCTCACTGTGTAGCACAAAAGCCCGTCAGCAACTTAGCTTTGCTGACGGGCTATATTTATTTATAACTATTAAATAATTAAATTTTTATTTGCAAGCCATCAGTGGCAAATTTTATATTCAAGTCCTTATATTTTCCCTCTAGAATATTAAGATCATCATTGCTTCGATTAAATTTTTCATCTATGTGCATCAAGATTGTTTTCTTCGGTTTAAGCTCGTTGATAATCCTCAGATTATCTTTTTCGAAGCCGGTACTATTTCTCAACCGATGATCCAAAGGCATTTTTTTCAACCCCTTTAGATTATCATCAAAAAATCCCATGTTAATTATTAACAAACTTACATTTTTGTATTCATCCCTCATCGGCAAGCTCATGGAATGATCGGGACAAAGCAAAGTCTTCTTACCTTGCTGAGTAATCATAAATGCTGAAAAGGTGGTATTCTTAAGCCTTATAGGCTTAATATGAATACCCTTTACTCTCAAGCCTTTGCTGGGAATTTTTTTGATTTCTGCATAGCCGCGAGATTCTAAATACCATAATCCGGTAACAAATTTCTTAAAATTGTTCCAATCATAGCTTGGAATATAAACTTTAACTGTTTTTTTCTTCTTAAAAAAATCCTGATCGCAAATAGTTTCAATTACGCGATAGCCCAGGGTGTGATCAGGATGCCAGTGGGTATAAATAATTGTATCTACATTATTGACTTCATTGAAATTCAAAGACTCATTGATATCTTCGGGAGTATCAATTAAAACGTTTACATCATTAAGGTATAAAGCAGGACCTCTGCGCCAATAAAGACCGCCTTCTTGCCTTGCCTTTTTGCAAATTCGGCACTGACAAGTGGCGCGCGGTATCGGCAGAAAGCCGCCTGATCCTAATATTTGTAATTTCATTATTTTTTGGCTTATTTGACAAATTAACGACTTGATATATAATATATATCTACATTTGCCATCAACAGAAAGGAGGTGAAACGGCAGCGGGCAAATGAGCATCGTACACGGCTATAAGCCAACATCAACCACAGGAGTGCAGATCATGCGTACCATCAGACTTCGCGGCTTGGCGGAAGGTCTCGCCGGCAAATCCACGGTTCAGGCAATGTCGGCCGAGCATGTTTTCGGGCAGATTCCCGCGCTGCAGAGCGTTCGCCACAAGCTCACCATCAACGGCGACACGATTTCCGGCTTCGCGGCCTGCGACGGCTAAGCGTCGCTTCCCGAACACCCCATGCCATATCTCGTCCCCCTCGTTCGTCTTTACGGACAGGGGGACACTTTTTTATATATTATCATAAATTATCAATAAAAAAAAGACGGTCGCGGGGACGAATCTCCGCGACCGAATTGCTACTTATAGTAGCGTGAACAAACAGGACAATCCGGCCGTCTCGGCTGATCCTGATACTCGAACTCTTCGCTCAAGAGCAAGGAGCTAAAACACAGGCGACGATTGACGACCATTCGGTCACGGTAGCCAAGGAACCATTTGAAAACCTCCACGGCTCCAAGACTGCCTGCAATTGAGGTTGAAAGGACGTTGACAGGCACTGCTCCAGTATGCTCTTTCCGAGTATGGTCAGTCGGAAAAAAGCAAGCAAAGCAGGCGGTCTTCTCTGCCGGTATGACGCTGAACACATAGCCGTAGGAAAACTGGGCCGATGCATGAACAAACGGCTGTCCCGCAGCAAGGCAATACTCATTCACCAAGTTACGACCGGCAGGTGAATCTCCTCCCTCGACAACAAAATCGAATCCTCTGAATAGATCGTCGATGTTTGACTCGACCACCTTCTCCTCAACCAGTTCGATCGTCACTTCGTGATTAAGATCCTGCAACGTCTTCAGGCTGGCCTGTCCCTTGGCCAATCCGATATCGGAAGTCCGATAAAGAATCTGGCGGTTTAGATTGGACAGCTCGACCCTGTCAAACTCAATAAGCCTGATATGGCCGATGCCTCCGGCAACCAGGGACATGAGCAAAGTCGACTTGACTCCACCGGCCCCGACCACTACGACGCGCGCTCCAATCAGAAGCCGCTGACGCTCAACGCCCCATTCCGGCATCTGTTCCTGCCGGTTATACCGAGTATTTCCAAAGTTGAACATGGTTTCATCCTCCTAAGGAGTTACCCGACTCATCGTCCGGGGGAACAACGCCGCTTCCTTGATACTCAACAAACCTAGAAGCTGCATAGTCAGCCGCTCCAGGCCAAGTCCCAGTCCGCCATGCGGAGGCATGCCGTGTTTATGAATCTGCAAATACGGCTCAAACTCGACTGGGTCATACCCGAAACGCCGAAGCTTTTTGACCTGCATGACGTAGTCGTGAATTCGCTGTCCACCGGTGGTGACTTCAAGCCCCCGAAACAGCAAGTCAAAGCTCAATGTGACCGTTGCGTCCTCGGGATCTTCCATCGCATACATCGGACGCTTGGCCGTCGGATAGTGCGTAACAAATACGAACTCGCTACCCGTTTCAGCCAAGACATGCTCGCAGAGAATCTTCTCGCTCTTGCCGTCCAGATCATTCCGATCCGATATCTCATGCTTATGAGCAACGATCTCTAATGCCTCGGACATCCGCAGAGTGGGAATATCGCCGATTGTAGGTACGACGACATTGAGCAGTTCCAATTCTGCAGTGCAAACTTCCGTCAGCCGGGTAAAGACGTAATTGAGCAGATAGGTCTCGACCTGCATCACGTCTTCAAATCCCGCAATCGGCCCCATCTCGAAGTCCATGGAAGTATATTCGTTGAGATGACGAGCGGTTTCATGAGGTTCGGCCCGAAAAACCGGCCCAACTTCAAAAACCCGTCCGAAAACGCCAACCATCATCTGCTTGTAGAACTGGGGCGACTGCGCCAAGACCAATTGTCTGCCGAAGTAGTCAAGCTTGAACACGTTGGCACCGCCTTCTGCTCCGGCAAAAACCAATTTCGGCGTATGAATTTCGGTAAATCCGGCTCGAGTCAAAGCCTCCCGAAAGAGCTGGCCTATTGCCGCCTGAATGGCGAAAATCGCCTGCTGTACAGGGTGGCGAAGACTGATCGGCCGATGGTCCAGGTTGGTATCCAGGCTGGCTTTGAGAACCCTGCGATTGATGCTGAACGGCATCTCTTCGGCCGGCCTTGAAAGAACCTCCATGCTTTCCAATTCGATCTCCGCTCCATGAGGAGCACGTTCTTCCTTTCGGCATATGCCAGTAGCAGAGACGTAATTGCCTTCGGCATACGATTCAGGCCTAATCGAGATGTTTTCGGACTCGACCTTGCACTGAATCAGCGACCTGCCGTCACGAATGACGACGAAGCATAATCCTCCGAATTGACGGACTTTGTGGACAGCGCCGCTGACGGTCAACTTTTCGCTATCATGCTGCGCCAGCTCTCGGGCGCTAATGCCCAAATGCGGTTCTGCGAGAATCTTTCTCATGACACTTTCTCCTGTTCCTGCCTTGCTGTCTTAGCCTGGCATGGGTTGGTTGAAACAATGATACTCTCGTACTCTTCAGGGTAATCTCGCCGCAATACGGCGAGCCAACGGCCGGCTTTCGCCAATTCGCCGCTTCCGGTTTCCGCCAAAACAACGGTATAAGCCGCAGTCGGACTGTTGCTTTGCTGAACCAAATGGATCAGCTTCGGCTTATCCAATACGGACTTGCACCGTGCCTTGACTTCAGACGCTGAACGTTCCGTAGCCATAGCTTGGTTACCTCCTTATTCGGTTGTATTGTACATTGCAAAGGCTTTTTGCCTTCAAGTTAAAATATCACTGTTCAACAATGGTGTCAATAATCTATGGAGTTAACTTAAATAACAAAAAACGCCAAAAAAAAGACGCTATGTTACTTTGCGAAATTGTATTTTAATGTTCAAAAAATATTTTTTAAGTCAAATAAATAAAAAATCCTAAACTCCGACAGTTGGTCATGAACCAATTTTCTGTAAGGTTAAAAAGGGTCTCTGGCGGATTCATTAAGCGTTATGCTTACTACCACTGCACCAAATATCATGATCACTTCTGCCAAGAAGCTTACACCAGAAAGAGGAGGAGTTGATTAATCAGCTGGTAAAATAATTAACAAAGTTGATCTTAGTGAAGCTGAAACCTTGCACAAAACGAAACAAGAAATGGGCAGGTATCAAAGATTCAATAACTTAATTTTGAAAACCGATCCAAAAGGTAAAATCAAAACACCAAAAGTAAACATTAAAGAATATACCAAATATTTATTACAAGAAGGCACTAGAGATGAGAAAAGAGAAATTTTAAATTGTATCAAAACTGAATTGCACTTGAAAAATCAAAAAGTTTACATCAAATAATCACTAAACAAAAAATAGCCAAAATTTATTGGCTATTTTTTTATTAAAATTTTTTTACTAGGGATTGGGCTCGAATCACCGCCTGGCGGGACTTCGCTGCGCTCAGCCCACAACCAATTGGTTAATCCCGCTGGGCGGGACTCTGCCAATTGATTTTTAAAAATAAAATAAAAAAAATTCCAGGACTCAGAGGGTGGGACTCGAACCCACAACCAATTGGTTAACAGCCAACTGCTCTGCCAATTGAGCTACCTCTGAGTTCTGGAATCTTTAAATAAATTCTATCTAATAATCTTTTAGTTTGTCAATTAGACTATGCTTACCAATCTTTTCCAGAGCTTTAGCTTCAATCTGTCTGATTCTTTCGCGAGTAACATCAAATTCCTGACCGACTTCTTCCAGCGTATGGGCCACGCCATCCTTGAGACCAAAACGCATTTCCAAAATCTTTTGTTCTCTTGGCGTCAAATCTTTTATCACCTCAGCCACGTAATCTCGCAAAAGTTCCAGCGCGGCCGCCCGATCCGGCGTAACGGTTCTGACATCTTCAATAAAATCTTCCAAAGTGCTATCCTCATCGTCTTCACCGACGGAAGTTTCAATGGAAATAGTGTCTTGACTAATTTTAATGATATGTAAAACTTTGTCAAGCGGTTCATGCATTTCCGCCGCAATTTCTTCCGGCAACGGTTCGCGACCCAAATCCTGAATCAATTGGCGTTCAGCCTGTTTAAATTTATTAATAGTTTCAACCATGTGAACCGGAATTCTGATGGTTCGAGATTGATCGGCTAAAGCTCGGGTAATAGCCTGACGAATCCACCACGTCGCATAAGTCGAAAATTTATAACCACGACGATAATCAAACTTCTCCACGGCGCGAAATAAACCAATATTACCTTCTTGAATTAAATCCAATAATGACAAGCTCTTACCCGTGAAACGTTTGGCGATAGATACGACTAAACGCAAATTCGCTTCAATTAATCGCCTTTGGGCTTCCCGATCACCGCGTTCGGATTTTTTGGCTAAAGAAATTTCTTCTTCCGAAACCAAAAGCGGCACCTTACCAATTTCTCGCAAATACATCTGAATTGAATCAGCCGAAATATCGGAAATATCAATCTTCTTTTTTTGCTTACTGCCTAAACCAATTTTTTCCAAAACTTCCTGACGTCTCTCTTTAGTTGACAGCATACCCACATCGGTCTCCACTACCGCCAAACCCAGTTTATCAATTTTATTCAAAAACTTTTCATAATCATCCACATACTCCTCTACTTCGGAGAAAGTGTGGAGAATTTCGTTTTCCGTAATGAACCCCCGCGTCTGACCTTTTTTAATCAAACGATCAATGGTTTCATTATCTAAAAACGCCTTAACCTTGGCCACAACAACCGCCTTGGCTGCTTTCTTTTTTACCGCCTTCTTAACTTTTTTGATAATTTTTTTGATCACTTTTTTCTTAGTCTTTTTTTGGCTAGAAATTTTTTTCTTATTAGCCATAGGTTAAGTTTTAGCCAACGGCCGTAACGGCCATCAGCTTTATTCTAATAAATTTAAAGCGCTAGTAACCTCGTTGAACTCTTGCATCAAGATAGCTTCTTGATCCTTTCGGCCAATTTGAGTACATAGCCTCAACTTATCTTCAATTTCTTTAAAGCGTAAACGATAATAGTACCGCTTACATTGATTAATGGCTTGCACTAATTCTTCTCGAATAGCGTCGGAGTCAAAATCAAAAAAATCCTTCTCCGCCAAGAGAACGAGTTTATCAGCTATTTGATCCAGGCCTTCATTTTTAACAATTTGATGAAATTCTTGATAGTTGAACTTTTGGCTTTCACCATTAATACTCTCAGTATAATAGATTATTAACTTTTTGTAAAGCTCCTGGACTGCTTGGTCAGTAATAATTTGGTTAGGTAAATTATCAATCAAAAAGGACAAATGGTGCGGATATTTCAGAACAATAGCCAATAATTGTTGATCCAACATTTGCTTGCGGTCTTTGCCAGCTATCACCGCCGCGGCTGGCAACGACGGTTTTTTAATCTTGCCGCCAGGCAATGCTTCTCGCAAAATTTGTTCAGAAACACTTAAGGCTTCACCTAATTTTTGCAGCCAATGCGTCTGTTCAATTTTGTTGTTCATTTTGGTAATCATGGGCAAAAGAATTTTTGCGGCCGCTTTTTTACCCTCAGCTTGGCTAATATCAAATTTGGAAAAAGTTTTTTCAAAATAAAATTCCATGATTGTTTTGGCGTTGGCCACAGCGCCAAACCAAAGCTGCGGATTGGTTTTAATGCATTCATCCGGATCCTTGCCCGATGGCAAAACAATGACTTTAACATTCATTTCCTGAGCTAAGGCTAAATCAATACCGCGCTTAGCCGCCGATTCACCAGCCTGATCCATATCAAAAGAAATGGCTAAATTATTGGTGTATCTTTTCAAAATTGAAATTTGATCTTCGGTAAAAGCTGTACCCGAAGAAGCAATAACATTGGCCGTGCCGGCGGCATAGGCCGAGATACAATCCATCTGACCCTCAACAATAATTGCCAGGTCTTGTTTTTTTATTTCTTGTTTGGCTTTATCCAAATTAAAAAGGACTAGACTTTTATTATAAATCATAGTCTGCGGCGTATTGATATATTTGCCCATTTTTTCGTCAACTTTTAAAGTCCGGCCGGAAAAACCAATCGGGCTGCCATGCAAATCATTAATGGGAAACATGACGCGATCACGAAAACGATCGTAAAAATCATTGCCTCTTTCTTTTTTAACCGACAGACCGGCCGAAAATATTTCCTGATCATTGAACCCACGGCTCTTTAGAAATTTAATTAGATTGTCCCAAGTGTCAGGCGCATATCCAATCTTAAAATCAGTTATTGTCTGATCGGTTACACCGCGATTCTTTAAATAATCGCGAGCCTTCTGACCGGCCGGCGAATCTGTCAAAATTTTATGCCAATAAGCCGCGGTTAGCTTAGTAATATCCATTAATTTATTTTTTTGACTAGCTAATTTAGGGTCATGATGCTCAAGCTTAACGCCCGCTTTTTCAGCCAATAGCCGCAAAGCTTCGGGAAAATCAATACCTTCCATTTTTTGCACGAAAGAAAAAATATCACCGCCCTCAGAACAGCCAAAACAGTGCCAAATCTGCTTATCTTTTGAAATCATAAAAGATGGCGACTTTTCATTGTGAAAAGGGCATAAGGCGCGCCAGTTGTTAGTTCCTGCAGGTTTTACGTGAATATACTCAGAAATCAAATCAACAATATCAACGCGGGCTTTAATTTCTTCAACTTGATTAGACATAAGTTACTTTTTAGCAATTTAATTTTATCCGATAAGACTGTTTAAAGCAAGGAATTGACTAAATTATACTATTCTGCTTTAATATATAGATACTGCAAGAAATTTTTCAAGGTAAAATAAAATCTTTGGAGAGGTCGCATAGTGGTCTAGTGCGCACGCTTGGAAAGCGTGTGTACCGCAAGGTACCGGGGGTTCGAATCCCCCCCTCTCCGCCACTCGACTCATTTCGAACTTTCGTTCGAAATTCGCTCGTGGTCTTCATTTCTCGCTAACGCTCGAAATTCCGACCAAACTGTTAAATGAGTCGAGTGTCTCGAGCGCAGTCGAGAGACATTATCATATATTCATGAAAAAATGGTATTTTTACATAGCCAGATGCCTAGATGATAGTTTATATATTGGAATGACCAGCGACGTTGATGAAAGAATTATCAGACATAATAGGGGTTACGGAGCCGAATGGATTAAACAGCATGGTGAAGCTAAAATTGTGTATACCGAAACCTACAATACTTATTTAGAGACACACCGTAGAGAATTACAAGTAAAGAAATGGTCGAAAAAAAAGAAAGAACATCTAATTATAGGTTTAAAGCCGTAGTTGAAGCACTGCCACGCCTTAAAATATAATGACCAAATTTTAAATATTAAATCAGGCCATAAACGAAATTTTATCATTTATGGATAACAAGATTAAAACCATAGTTTTCGAAGATTTTGAAAAAGTTGATATTCGGGTTGGAAAAATTATTGAGGTTTCTGATTTTTTAGAAGCTAAAAAACCAGCCTACAAACTTAAAATTGATTTCGGCCAAGAGATTGGAATCAAGCAATCTAGCGTTCAGGCCGTAGGCGCCCACACCAAAGACGAACTTATAAATATGTTAGTATGTTGTGTGGTTAATCTTGGACCAAAACAAGTTGGGCCATTCAAATCGGAAGTTCTGACTCTTGGTTTTAAAAACAGCCAAGGCGACGGATGGATTTTGATTGAACCAAAAAATAATTCAGTAAATCTCGGCAGTAAGTTAGCATAGTAAAATAAATAAACAAGCTACCAAATCAAAAAATATTTTGGAGAGGTGCCAGAGTGGTCGAATGGGACAGTCTTGAAAACTGTTGAGGCAGCAATGTCTCCGTGGGTTCGAATCCCACCCTCTCCGCCAGATTACCAAGTTTGAACCCAAGTAAAATAAGGGTTTTTAACGATTGAAAAGCCAGTATCCGAACAAGATGCTGGTTTTTTCAAAATTCTTATCAATACTAGAAAAAAATGATATAATAAAATCATATGGATAGAAACCAAAAGCATCTAAATTATACAGAAACTGTTAATCTCGGCTCTTACTATACGCCTGAGATTATTGTTGATTTGGCCTATTCTATTTTACAAAAAAATATTAAGGACATTAAAGAATTTACAATTTTTGATTCTTCTTGTGGCTATGGATCATTTTTAGCAAAAAATAATACTGCAAAAAGATTGGTTGGGGCTGATATTGATCAGAAAGCTATTTTTGAAGCAAAAAAAATAATTAATAGTGTAGATTTTATTTGTCAGAATTCTCTTTTAAATGTTTGCCGTCAGAATTTAGCTATCAAAAATGAAGAAAAACTTATAGCCATAGGTAACCCGCCATACAATGATACTACATCAATAATTCGTAATTCCATAAAGGACGTTTCTGTTCAGGATAAAATTGACTCTGACATAAAAACTAGAGATTTAGGAATGTCATTTTTACTTTCTTATGATAAACTTCAAGCGGATTATGTTTGCATATTACACCCCTTGTCTTATTTGATTAAAAGGGCTAATTTTTCCTTGTTATCAAAGTTTGCCAAAAATTATAAATTAATTGATGGGATAATTATAAGTAGCCACGAATTTTCTGACACCTCTCGTGGAATGGCTTTTCCGATTTTAATAGCTCTATACAAAAAAGATGGTGCTGGAATGACCTATGACTATATTCAAAAATATCAATTTAAAGTAAAAGATGATGGTTTTTTCCGTTTAAACGATTTTGACACTATAGTTAATTATGTTCAAAAATATCCAAATAAAAAATTCTTAAATAAAAATGATAAACCAGTAGCTAAATTTTGGACGCTAAGAGATATAAACGCACTTAAACGAAATCGCACCTTTATCGATTCGGATACTTATAATACCGTTTATATATTAATGGAGAAGCTCCCATATTATTGTTACATCGATGTCTTCAAACAATATGCAGATAGGATGCCATACTTTATTGGGAACTGTGATGTAATAATTGATAATAAAAAGTTTAATGAGATCAGAGAATGCTTTATTGATCAGAGCGTTCACACAAATCCAATTTTAAAAAACAG
>Ga0172381_10001723_pt1 | contig 25044 bp, 34 predicted proteins | sample Leawel6488metaG_FD_119754 | JGI IMG/M metagenome (GOLD analysis project Ga0172381, IMG submission 119754) | Leachate microbial communities from a municipal landfill in Southern Ontario, Canada - Leachate well 64-88 metaG | ecosystem: Engineered > Solid waste > Landfill > Unclassified | place... | reverse complement strand
TGATTTGATTGTTAGTATTGGTAAATCTTCCATAATTTTTTAGCTCCATCTTGAGCTTTGTGCTTCTCCGCCGTATCCGTGCGGAGCTTCATCTGATTGCTGTGCCCATAGAAGAGCAAGCACTCCTACGTTTAAGTCAAGTATTTCTACCATCTCTGCTTTCGCTTGGTCGTATTTTTTTGCTTTTCGCAAGCACGATGCCAATGCTATTCTAACGACTGACTCGTCGAATTCATTTGGCAGAATGCTTTCGTCTGTCTCTTCTGTCAGCGTGCGCCATTTTTTAAGTCCGTATAAAGACATTGTCTTTCCGTCCTCTGGTATTGGAAACAAGAAGTAGAATCCGTTGTGGTTTGTGAATATGAGCTTTGAGTCGTCGTCTATTTGCTTTGCTCTTTGAAATTGTTCCCATGTCACCCTTGTTCTTCCTCCCTGATCTGTGCTGTATTCCTCCCCATCGATGTCTATTTGATATATTGAGTCTTTTTTGAATGCCACGGCTTCAGTTGGGTAGTCGTAGTATTCTTTTGCTGACCTCGTTTGTGTTTCCAAAGCAAGTTCGAGTTCTCTCCAGCGCTTGTAATCACACACTCTTTGGCCGGCTTGATTGAGCCATTTATCTTTCATGACGTCCGTCCAAAATCCAGACACTTTGGCTGCCGATATTCTATTGTCGAGGTCTGCTCTTAAATCTTCTAATGTTGAATTCATATGTTTTTACTTAATATTTTTTTGTGTAGTCGTCTCCCTGAAATAGATATTTTATTTTGTAGAACATATCTATTATTTTTGCTCTCACTACTGGAGTGGCAGACGCTATTTTGCTTATTGACTTTGACATCGTAACGCTGGCTGTCACTGATGCTGATATTGTTTTTATTTTTGCCGCTGCAACGCTGACTGATGCTATCACCTGAGCTACGATATCTCTTCCTGCCTGTTGAAGTATGGTTGCTGTGGCCACTACCTGAGCCGATATGTTCGAGACGAACGCTCTGCATGTTGTGGCCGTGGCTTTCGTTGATGCCTTTAGTGTCATTATAAAGCTCTTTACAATCGTTGCTGTAGCTTCTACGGTTGCCTTTGATTCCTTGCTAATTGCTCTTGCTGTAGTTATTGTGACTGTGACGGTTGCCTTGCTCAATTTTTGTATCTGCAGTGACCCGAGCGTTGCTGTTCCCACCACTGCTGATGCTATGTCAAGCAGTATGACTCTGATTGTTCCAACTGATACTGATGCCACCACTGATGTGAATGCGTTTACTGAAAATTGTTTTATTATCAATGCTGTGGCTTTCGCTGATGCTTTGAAAGATTTGGTTGTTTGTTTTATGGCTGTTGCCAGAGCTTTCGCTGTTGCCTTGTATGGTTTCGTAATTGATTTTATATTTATCGCTGTGGCTGTGGCTGACGAGTTTACTGCTTCGTTGTATGTCGTTTCTGTTGTTCCCCATTCTTGGAATAGAAGCACGCACCCTCCTGTCACCACGGTCCATGTTGAACCCGAGTCTCCCGATGATAGGTTTCCTGCACCTCCGCCTGGGTAATTTGGGACCCCTGAAGGATAATTTGAAGACTCTTGTTTCCATCTTAAATAATTGCTTGCGTCTCCCGTTGGTAAAGATATAACTATTGCATATTTTGTTCCTGCGGTTAAGTGATATCCTGCTCCTAAATCTATTATGTAAAATTCTCCTGCGGCCACACCCGTTACAATCGAACCTGACATTGACCCTGATGCGAGAGCCGAACCTGTTGGCTTTCCATTTGCGTCTGTGGCGTATATTCCTACGTTCATTGTTCCCGGGCTTCCTACTCCATTCAATCTCAATGAGACCATCTTTATTGTATGTGTCCTTACTGGTGTGAATGTTTGGGCTTTCCAATTTGCTGATCCGTATACTACGGTTTGGTCTGAGTTTCCTATGTTGTCATAGTGCTCCAGTTCTTTTGTGGTTGGTATGCCAAACTCTTTGAAATAGAAGTCGTATGTCTGAGCTGTCCAGTTCGCTCCGTTATCGGATGACGTCACCATTGTTCCCGAGTACGTTCCCGTAACTACTTCTTTCCATCTGAACCAATTATTTGTGCTTCCTGATGATGCCGATAATACCATCACGTATTCTGTTGATGCGTTGAGCGTTGCTCCGTCTCCAAGTCTTATTTCATATTCTACTCCGGCCGTGTCTGTTGTGATAGAATTTCCGTCTATTGTTCCTGAACACAAAGCCGAACCTGTTGGCTTATGATTTGCGTCTGCTGCATATATTGTCAGTGTTCCTGTCCCAGGGCTTCCTACCCTATATAATTTTAGTATGGCTTTTTTGATTACGTGTGTGATGCTTGGAGTGAACGATTCTCCTGCAAGCACGACTCCGTATATAGCTTCTTGGTCGTCTGGCGTGACGGTGTAGTTTGCATATATGGCTGGCACTGGGTGAGCCAGTCCATTTCCTGAGTTATATAATTCTGTTATCTCTGCTTGAGATAATGCTTTCTCCCAGTAGGCGCATTCATCCATCATTCCTGGGTATCCTGCCGGTGCGAATGTTATTCCCGAAGCAGTGAAGTTTCCTGTATATGTTACGGTGTTATCGCTTCCGTCAGACTCTCCGTCTATAAATAATTCTATCTTACTTCCTGTTTTTACTAAGACTAAATGGTGCCAATTTCCGTCATTAAGTTGCTTGCTCCCTCCGCACCATCCCTCGTTGTTGTTGCTGTCTTTTAAGTGTGCGGATATATATAATCCTCCCGATACCCAAAATGCCATATATGCTCCTCCATTGAATCCGAATAGTGGATAATTTCCTGATGCTAACTTTGTTTTTATCCAGCATTGTATACTGGCGTTTGTCGGTATCGTTGTACCTGAAGCCGTTATAGTACTCGAGCTCCCATTGAAATATGCTCCTATGTTTATCCTTCCAGACAAATCACCATAAACTTTGAATAGCATATTCCTATTGACGTCGGCAGCCCAACTGCTTCCATTCGTCGAGGTAATATAGTTTCCTGTTATTTCATTTGGATAGTGTGTGGCTGTGTATAAAATATCACTACCGCTTCCGGTTGCATTGAAATATAATATTACTGCATAGTTTGTGTTTGCTGATAAAGATATTTTGTTGGCTCCAGTGAATATAAATGTGTATTCTGTCGCTGGCGGTTGGTCTGTTTGAGATACGGTGCTTGCGTCTATGGCCTCAGATGTTGCTAATGCCGAACCTGTTGGCACAGCATTTGTTCCTGGCGTTCCTGTTATTGCATAAATTTTTGCATATAGATATCCAGTTGGACTATTCAAATGTGAAAGGTGAAATTTACAATAAGACAATCTATCTGCATTTGTGACATGGAACGTGTTCCCGATATATATATATCCTCCTGAAGATACTCCATTTGATCCTTGAAGAGAACCACTATAAGAATCAACTGGTGTGGTATATGCTATCGCCGTATCCGTCCCATTATTAGAACCGACGGCATCTTTGCTATTGCCGTCTAAGTCCCAGTATGCTTTAAGTTGGTTGAATGGAAATGCCATAGTTTTTGCTCATCTCTGCCCCCATAAAGGAGCAGAGTCAGCATTCAAGATCAGGGCCCTAACCTTGCTTATGCTGGTTGGCCTAATGTGATCTTGATTGTGAATTGGATGGCGTCTCCGCTTTCCAAGTTGATGGTGCTGAATGTTCCCCTGACGTACATGTTCGCTCCGGCTGGCGGATTTCCCGAACCTGCTCCATCGAACAATCCAACCTCTTTGATTGCAAGAGTTCCTCCTGCAGTCAATGTTGACACGACTTGGTATGTGTCGTTTGTGACTGATTCGGTCACTACGCTCTTTGTGCCCGATACTCTGGCCTGGTCTACGGCTGCCGCCAAATCTGTGTTTGCTGGCAATAAGGACGTATCAGCTGTTCCCCAACCTACGTGCTGAGGAGGTGTGTGTGATCCGCCGTTTACTGCATTTTGGTATTTTGCAATACCTGTGTTTGTAAGTAATGCGCTCATTGTGTTTGTATGTTTTCTAATTTATTTGATGCAACCTCTCCCAGGTTCTCCCATCGACCAGTTCCCGGCAAGCGTAGGCGCTTTGCCCATGACCACAAAAATGTGGGCATGAGCTTAGGCTTATCCTTTCTCGCCCTGAATACTCGGGCCTGAATAGTTATTGTTTGTTTTGGTGTAGCTGTTTCCATTAGTATGCTGGTCCTTTCTCTCCCTCTGCGTCTCTGTTTTCTGATATCGCTACAATGATATCAGCTTTCTTTGTGCCGGGCTTTTTGAATCTTTCCCAGTCTGGCACTTCTTCTGTTGCGCAGATTTCAAGTAGATCTTTTACTTTCATTGCTCCCAATGGAATTTCGTTCTCATCTCCTTCTTTGATAGATGAGCCTTCTCCCTTGGCGTTATTTTTGGCTTCTCTTTCAGCCAACTCTGTTTCTCTCCTCTTGAGGTCTGCTTCCCTCTCTTCGAAGGTCTGAAGCATTTTTTCCCGGTGGACTAAAGCCTCGACATTGTCTGGAACCCTGGTGAAGACTTTTCCGAATTCAGGCCTTGCTTCAAGGAATTTTATTACCTCGAGGTCTGAAGTCTCGTAGACTCCTTGTGAGAATCTAACGGCTTCCCCTGGCACGACAATGACACGGCCTTCCACCTCTTTGTTATAGGATGGCTTTGATACGATTTTCAGGTTCAAATATTTGCTGATGAATCGTACGGTTGTCGTTTTTTTGTTTGTCATGTTATGAGTTTTAGTTTATAATATCGAGCTCTGTCTTCCGGCCCCATCCCTGCCCACCTTTCGATGGGCAAGAGGTAGCCGTAATGAAACTTATAGAGAGCTCATTGAAGCGATTGCGTGCCTGCTTTCTTGTTCCATTTGCAAGCCGACTTCGGACAAGTATTCGTCCACTCTTTCGTCGTCGCCGTTTGATTGGCGATTTGTCAAGAGTTTGGTATCTCTTGTTGAGAGATATCTGTAAGTCAAAGCTTCCAAGTCCAACACGACGCAGTAGTTTCCGTACTTTGTTCCGGAGAACATGTCGTGTTTGATTAAGTTCAAGGTGCCCTGTGCAGAGACGTATTTTACGATCTGTATGCCGTAGGTTTTATCCGACTGCACGATTTGAAGCTTGTTCTTTGCCCACAAGTTGACTTGTGCTAAGAAGGCTGCTCCGCAGAATGCGTATTTTTCTACGTTTCCGTGGGCGAAGGCATCTGTCAAGAATGACTCGAATTCAGCTTCTGTGTCCACATTTGCTGTGGCGTAAGAAGAAATGATATTCAAGACTCCGTCGGTGAATCTGCGTGGGTGAGTTCCGGTTGATATTTTGGCTTTCTTTCCGAAGATGAAAGCTCTTTCGATATCGACCATGTGCTCAATCGCTTTCTTTCTCCTCTGGTAGTCGAAGTCGTTTTCACGAATGAAAGTCTTCGTATTCTTTGACGTTTCGGTGACGCCGAATGGGGTTCGGAAAATTTGGCAGTAACCTGTTTTTTCGGTTGCTGTTGTGCCCTTGATTTCTCTGAGGCCCGCACCTTCTTCGTTGGCGTTTCCGATGATCCAAATCTCGAGGGATGAAAGGTCTATTCCTGACGAAGTAGAACCTCCCAATTCAGCTGACAAGGTTAGAGTATCTGTGGAAACGTTTGTTACCAAGAATGTATAACCTGCAACTACGCATCTGATTACGTCTCCGATGGATACGTAAGCTCCGTTTCCGGATGCCAAGACTAATGTGACGGCTGACCCTAAGGCTTTGCCTGTCTGTCCTGTCGTTGATGTGACGGTCCTTGTTCCGAAAGTATCCTCATACCATTTGAATTCTGGGTCTGTGGTTTCTTTCTTTTTCAAGGATTTTCCCTGTTTGGAGACTGGGTCCTTGCCGGCGTTCGTTAAGATTGCCAGCAATGGGTAACGCATCACGTCGAGCAATGATACGACATCTGCGATGTCATACTTGCGACCTGCTACGTTTGTTGTGTCTCGTGATCCTGTTGCGCTCATGATTTTGAAATTTATTTATTTTATATTGCGAGGTTGCAGTCCGACCGGGCTCTATACCCTCCTGCTCCTGCCTCCTTTTTGGATTATCCTATGAGGTTATCCAGTGCGGGCCTCTTGGGTCACGGGTAGGTTTGGCTCCACCCAGTTTGCTTCCGACATGAATGTCGGTCTCAAATTTATATTCCTAATCCTCCCAGGTCTGACTTGTTTTGACCTCCGCCCATTATTCCCTTCCTTACTTTTTCTTCCTCGGTTTCATTCTCTTTCCCGTCTGTGCCTTGCGTCTTCTCGACTCCTGTGCGTGGTTTCTTTTTACCTTTCCCGTCTTCTCCCTTGTCTTCTTCCTTCCCGTCGTCATCTTTCTTTTTTGGCTTGATTCCCATTGCCTTGTCTGCTTTTTCGCAAGCCTCTTTAAGAGTTAAGGTTTTTCCTTTGGCTCCGGCAGATTCAATCAAGCTTATAACAATGTCTCGGTATTCGGCGTTCTCTTTTAAGTGAGGATGTGATCTTTGAGCCTCCTTAATCTCTCTTGAAACGGCCGCCTTGACATTGCTGGCCTGCTCGAAGATTTCCTGAGCTTTGTTCATGGCACGTTTATTTATTTGGTCTAACGTCCATTTTGCGAATTGCTTTGGGGTCATCTTTGAGAAGTCTGTCTGTTCGAGCTCTTTCTCAAGCTCTGCGTCGGTCTTCTCTCCGGCCGGCTTTTTCTTTCCCTTCGTCATTGTTTTGACGAGTTCCTGAGCTTTTACGTTAGCTTTTTTATCAATGGTCTTTTCGAGATTTTTATACATCTCGATTACCTGCTCTGCTGTTTTTCCCTTGAATTTTGCCATGGGGTCGTCTCCTTCCCCATCTTCGTCGTCCTTATCATTGCCCTCTTCTGAGTCATTGTCTTCTGAATCCTCCTCGTCCTCATCTTCGTCCGACTCTTCTTCGTCGGTATCTTCTTCTGAGTCCTCAGAGTCATCTTCTTCGTCAATGTCCTCATCGGTCTCAGCACCTTCCTCTTCGTCGATTTCTTCTTCGTCGAGGTCGGGTTTATCTGGATTATCGATGTCTTTTGCCATGTTTTTTATAAATTAGTTTTTATTATGTGCATTTTCGTATGCCTCCTTGAATTCTATTATGATTTCAAGTATGCGCCTGAGGCCCGATAAGCGTTCCTGAATGCGGACGTATTCCATTCCCACTTGCTCCGCAGTCTTCCCGTCTACATCGATTTTGGATTGGCTCTCGAGCTCTTCGATTTGCTGAGTGAGCTTTGCTTTAGCTTTTGCCCACCCAGCAGATCGTTCAAGTTCGATTATGTCGAGCCCATCCTGGATCACGTCATCCTCTTGATCCATTGTGGGGTTTATTCTTCTTCCCCACCCTCTCCTTCTCCGGGCATTGGTTCGGGCATTTCCATCTTTGGTCCTTCGCCCAATCCCTTCATGCCTGGCTGTTCCTGTGCCGAGCCTAAGCTCTGCATCAGTGCATCGATGGCTTCATTCTTTGTTTTGAATTCGCCGGCGTCAATTTGTTCCATGATAGGATTGACTACCTCTTCGATTGCTGTTTTGATTTGCTCTGGTGTTTCTGTTGGCATTTTATTATTTTTTAGGGTGAGTATTTCGACTTTTAGATTATTGGGAATGGCTTTGCCCAGTTACCGAGCACCGCTACGATTGATGCTGGTACGGTATCTGCTGTTGACGTTGCTGCTAATGTCAAGATTGCTAACAGATATCTCTTTGTCCTTTTTACTTGGAATTGAACCTGTCCTGCTTCGGTGACGGTTACTTCTGTGCCTCCGTCTGCCAATGTCGAGCTTGACCCGTTTGAGTTCGCTGACTCGTGGATTTTTATTTTTACGCTCGTTAAGTTGGCTCCGAATGTTCCTAAGTTTGCGATTACTAATGCTGTGTCAAATTTTGGTGTATCCTCTTCTGCATTTTCGTATGTGTCTATCACGGTTGATGTAATCGGGGAGTTGTCCTCATCGATTACTGCTGGCACCAGCATTGTTTTGATTCTTATATTGTTTTTTAGTGTTTCCATGTTTATGTTAGTTATGGTTTTTATTTCGACTTTTAGTACTCTACCAGCACCAAGTCTGTGCTTGCACCTGCTGCTATGAGAGAGATTGATGTTATGCTTTCGTCTATTGCGAATTCCTGCAATGTTCCGGCCGGGACTATGGTGTCGAAGTTTGCCAAGTTCCCTCCGCCTGCTGTCTCTGTTACGTCGAAGCTATTGCTCCCTGATGTGAAGTCTGAGGTCGTGTCGATTCCGTTGCCTCCTGTGCCCAAAACTCTCGCTGTGGCCTCTGCAACGTTTGCTGCCCATGGTTTCAACCATATTGTTGGGTGCGCTGTTAAGGCTGTGCTGTAGGTCGTTCCTGAGCCTGTTCCGCCGTTGATTGCGTTCCTTAGGCTTGTTTGGGTTGTTCCTACGTTTCCTCCGATGACTAAGGTCTTTCCGTCGTCGTCGTGGCCGTCTGCCAGTGTTGCGGTGGCTGTTGTCGCTTCGTCTTGGAATTCTAAGTCTGCCCCTGTTGTTGAGACTGCGATATCGTTTCCTGCGTCTCCTGCTTCTGTTGCTACAAATAATTGAGCTGTGTCTGTGTTGGTTGTGGCTTCTACTCCGGTTGGCTGTTCGGTTCCTGTCGAGTAAGTTGTGCCTTCTCCTGCGGTTCCGTTGACTGCTGACTTTAAGTTATCGAGTGCGACGGCATCTGAGATTCCGTATAGTATTTCATTTATTACGGCTACTCCTGCGGTCTCTGATAGCTCGTCTACGAATGTGTATGTCTTATCGTTTATAGTCACGGTGTCTCCGGTTACTCCGAGTTGAGCAGTTCCCATTGTTGCAGCATCCCAGTCTAAGTCTCCTGTCGCTGTGATAGCGATTGCGTTAGCTGATGCTCCTGTTACCTTGGCCTGAATTGTCAAGGTTGTTGCGTCTGATGCTATTGCGTAGACTTGTGTGTTTGGAAGCGTGTATAGGTTTCCTAAGTTTATTACTGATAATAGGTTTGCCAAGCTTCCTGCGTCGTCTGCTCCCAATGCTACCTCTCCGTCCAATGCTGGCGCTGCTCTGAATGTATATACTTTTGTGCCGATTATTACGGTGTCTCCGGCTTCGATATCTCCGTCCAAAGTCAAGACGCTTTTTGCGTGGACTCCTTTGGTGATGTCTCCGTCTAAGACTAAGTTAGCTTTTGCTTTCTTTGTTATCTCTGCTTTGAAGACGTATTCTTGGTCTCCCAAAGTTATTGTGTCGTTCTCTGTCGGGTTGACTGCGAGAGTCAATGTACTCTTTCCGTGTGTCGCTGGAGTCGTGTCTACCACGTCTCCGAATTTTACGTATACTGCTCCACCGATTGCCATCAACCTTAATATCGCAGAGCTTGGATTTAGAGGCAAGTTCTCCGGTGTCTCTGTTGACAGGTCTTCGATTAAGTAGTTGGCCAGTGCGTCTTTGGTTACCATGAAGGGAAGTACAAACCCTGCAGGTGCCCCTTTCGCTTTGGCGTATTCTATGTTATTTTTTTGTGCCATGTTTTTTCTTAATTATAATATTTTTATTTTCTACCTGCAACCATTGCGAGCAGTTTTTGCATTATGTTTTGCTTTCCTGCTTCGTTTGGCTGAGCTTCAGGCTGTCCCTCTCCTTCTTTTTGTAGGATAGGTATTGCCTGCTCGGTTTTTACTTCCGCAGAAGGTGCAGGTTTTTCTGCTGGCCCTCCTGTCTCTGCTGGTATTGCTGGCGCTCCACCCTCTGGGATTGGATTCGCCTGCTTTGGTTTTGGTTCGTATTTGGGTGCGAGAATGTCGACATATTCTTCGTATCCCATTTTTTCTGCTATGATTTTTTGCAATAGATTTTTCTTTCTTCTCCATGCTTCCACTTCTGCTGTGTCGTTTACGTCTTGAGGTTTATCATCTACCACGAAGAGTTTATACATTTCCAGCGCCTCCTTTGCTTCCTGATCTGATGTCTTCTCTTGCTTTGGAGAGATTGTCACGTATGCATCCACTCCGATTTCTTTGTCTTGCTGTGTGAATTCTCTGAATCGGAAGTTCTTTCCTGTGATTCTCATTGCCAGGTCTTCGTCTAAGAATTCCTGGTTCATTTCGATGATTGCGTTTACTAAGTCTGTTGTCGCTATCTCGAGCTGTCGCACAATGAGGGCGAGTCTGATGTTTGTCTGCATGAGCAAGACTTCCACTTTGCTCGATGGCTCTTGCCCTGAGTTTGGTATTCCTGATGTGTATTCTGACAGCGCCAGTGACTCTTGAATTTCTCTGCGGAATAGATTATCTTTTTCTACCCACGACCTGCTTATTTCAGGAAGCTTTTCGAATGTGACGTCGTCTGCTTTGTTTAAGAACCATGTCGCTCCGGGTGCGTGCTTTAAGTCTTCTGTCTTATATCCTGCTCCTTTTTTTACCTTTCTGATTGGGTCGAGGCTGAAGACGATGTCGTCCATCGCTTGGTTTCTCGAGTCTGCCATCTCGTGGATGGTTGTCTCTACGGGCTCTAAGTGACCCATTGCATAATATTCCCAGTTAAGAGAAATGTCTGGCAGGTCGATGAAGACGTGTCCTTCTCTCACTTTCATGTACGGATTTTCTTCGTCTCTTACTATGTCCTTTCTGTTGAAGACTACTTGAAGCTTTCCTGTGATGTGGTCCCAGCACTCCCATATTTCGATTGTGCGCTCGTTTTCTTTGTCGTCTGTTTTATCTCCGGGCGTGCTGTCGATATCAGACTTCTTTTGTCTGCCGTCGTTTATCTGTCCCATCTTCAGGGTATTTATTTGATATCTATCTCTTCTTGGGTCGTCTCCTGTTGGCTGTTCGTCCTTGATGTCCTTCTCCCATTTTATAGAGTTTATGAGTGGTATGACTTCCATCACTCCGTCTTTCTCTTCTTTTACGGTGTATAGCGGATTGTCTCCTCTCTTTTTTTCTTCTGCTTCGATTACTGCTTTTGATTTGAATGATTGTTTTATTTCCCACCTTGAGTTCTTCAGTCTATTCTGAGCCTTTGGGTCTGGGTAGAATAACCAGTTGTCTACGATCTCCCATCCCGGTGTTTTCCCTTCCCAAAATATCTGTGCTACTCCGTTGCCGAAAATCAATTGTGCGTTTATCCACAATATTTTTTCATCGTCAAATTCCATTTCCTGTAAGTCGAATTCTACAAGGTCATCCCATTTCTCGATTCCTTCCTTATTGTCAATGTTCTCTTCATTTCTTGGGTAGATGTTCACTTGCATCTGTGCTGATGCAAGACGAGGTTTCACGGTCTCGATGATTTGGAATCCTGTTGGTGGCATCAGGTTTGTTCCGTATGCGTAGTTGGCCGCATCTCTGTATGCCCTGTATAATTTATACATGCGAAGATTGCGGGCCAGGTATGGTCGTCTGAATGATTCTGATTGAGTAAATCTCTTCTGCCACAACGTGACAAGAGTTTGCTCTTTTTCTTTTAGCGTTCGGACTTCATCCAAACCAACGTCTTCGGCGTCGGGCAGTTGCGTTTGTTTTTGAGTTTCTTCTGCCATATGATTATTTTATCTTAACATATTTTTTGGCTTGTCAATAGGGGGTCAGTTTTCCACAGACCTCTTTCTCTCTTTTGCTATCTTAAAATATATTGTTGCGTGGAACCAATCATCCTGTCCTGTTGATACCCACTCTCTCTTTTTTCTTCCGAGTCTGTCGGTGACTATGCGTGAGTATGTTGTTTCAAATTGTTTCGTCAGTGCTTTTACTACTGGGTTTGTCGGCTGATAGAAGAACCTTATCTCTCCCTGTTTTAAGTCTGATAGCAACCAGTCGATTGCTCTTTCTCTGTCTGTCAGCACTTTTATTTCTGCTTCTTCATCTTTTTGCGCTCCCTGAAAGTCCTCATCGCTCCATCTGATTATTTTCTCTCTCTTCGGGTCTTCCTTGTACCAGTTCACCCACACTTTGCCCGGATACTTCTTTGCGTGTGCTATTACTTCGTTTGGCGTGAATCCTCCGTCTATAACGCAGTATCTGACGTCGTAGATTGTCATGAGCTCCTCCCATTTATCCCATTTAGATTTTCCTTGCTTTCCGTTTGTGTCGATGAATTCTTGGTCGTCTCTTGTTTTTAGTATGCCGTATATTCCTTCTTCGCTTCCTACCATGATGTAGAGTTCGTGAAGCTGGACGTCCACTCCCATGCAAGAGTTTACTTCGATGTGTTCTTTGTCTATGCAGTTTTGTGTTATCAGCGCCGATGGGAATTGCCCTGCTGCTTCGATGTATGGCAGTCCGAGCTTGTGGTTGTAGAAGTACTGCATTGTCATATCATTCCGGCCGGCTTTTGCATCCTCGTATGATTTTATCAGGTCACTGCATTTTATCCACGGCACTACCATTTGAGTCAGGATGTACCCTGATATTCCTGTCTTCCCTTTCTTTTTGTTTGGAGTTCTGTCAGGATATCTTGCTTTCCATCCTCCTGCCCTTACCATTTTTTCTGTTATGGGTTCTGCGCATTTTGAGCAGATGTATCTTTTCTTTTCGAAGTCTACGTTGTCGGGCCATACCATGTGCTGTTCTGTTTTGCATGCGTCGCATTTGAATCTCCAGTGCTTCTGATCTGACTCTTCTATCTTTTTGTTTATTCCTTGTCCTGGCATTGTCGGCGTTGAGATATATCTCTTCTGCCTCAAAGACTTCTCAGCTTCCATTCTCGATTCGTATGCTCCGATTTTTATCATGTCTGAAGCATCGAGTTCGTCGTACCAGTTTCTGTCTGATGAAAGCATCAGCGTATCTGAGTCTCCTTTTGTTCCTTTGTAGTATAAGAACCCTTTGCCGAATTGCTTCTGTGCGACTGCGTCTACCTGTTTTTTTTCAAGTCCTTTTTTTATCGAAGGATTTTTCTTTATGATTTCGTTTACCTTTGACGGCACGAATGAGTTTACGTCCTTGGCCGCTGGCAGTGTATGTATTTGGTTTATTCCGAGAAACCTTGCGTCGTGCAGTTCTGTTAGTATGGCCCACGTGGACACTCCAATCTGTGACGGCTTTTGCACTGCTATCTCGTCGCTTATGTCTTCGTATATTGCTTCAAGAAAGAAGTGAGGGCTGTCTGGCCCCATGTCTATCGGGTCTCCCTTTTCGTTTACGATATCGTTTTCGAGTATCCAACATAATGTGTCAATTTTTACAGACTTTTTTATGTGGCTCATTTTGTTTTCCCGAGCTTCCTCTTTTTTAGTAGCTCTCTTGTTACTTGCATTTCTATCATTTCGTCTTCTGTTGGTATTCTCTGCTCGTCTGGGTTTATGTCGTTGATGTCAAGTTCCTGTGGCGCTTTGCCGAGAGTTCTATCAAAGAATTTTTCCATCAGATATCCCATCACTCTGTCGTCGTTAGTTTCCATCGCTCTTCTTCTGAGTTTTGTTAGCATGACTTCAAGCGCCGTTTTTTTCTCTTCTCTTTCCTTCCCGTGTTTATCTTTTATGGTTACGGTTATCTCCTCGAATGCCACCTTTTCTTTAATATCTTTTGCCCTTGGGTCTCTGTTCAAGGATGCTGGTCTTCCATTGTCTGAATTCAATGTCGGTATTTTTTTACCCTCCTTTTTAAGTTGGCTTAATATGGCTTGCATTTCTTCCTGAGTCAATCCTTTTGTATCAAAAACACCGGCTCTTTTTAGCCTCTCTCTTAACCTTTCGTTCTTTGTTCTCCTTCCTTTCTTCTTTGGCCCGACATTGCTGTTTGATGCTGGCAATTCATCCGGGCCCTGCTTTGTTGCTGGGTTGTCCTTTGCCATAATGTTCTTTGTCCGAGAGGAAGGTTATGACCCTTCTGCGCCTCCCATGACGGTGGCACCCTCGGTTGTTTTATTTCTCTTTGCTTAGTTCTATCATCACTCGCATCTTCGCTTCGTCTACGCATTTCCTGCAGTATGGATGTTCTTGGATGTCCGGGTCGCATACTGGCCAAAAACATACTGCTTGCTTTCCGCATTGGCAACATTTACAATCCTTAGCATATGTCAGTTTTGGCTTCTTATCATTTGCTGTCATTTGTTATCGTTTTATCTTTGTGCCCGTGGCAGGACTCGAACCTGCACCCTTCGCCGGATGAGGGCGATGCTGTACCATTCAGCTTCAATCGGGCTTGTACCCTGCCGTAAAGGTCAACGACAGGGCTGGCTGTGGCTGAGAGGTCGTTTGGAGTTCGCCTCTCAAAAAATATCGTGCGCTCGATACCGGATTTCTCCGGAGGATACATCTGATATCAACGGTGCATTCTCCGGAGTCCTTTATGCTTTTCCTGCCGTTGCTAACTTATTGAATTTCTTATTTCCGTATTTCTTTCTGCCTATGTATGCTGCCAATGCTCCTGGGGTTTTCACTCCTGGCCTGTTAGACAATGTTTTCTTCAATGCTGCGAACCTCTCGCCAGTTCCAAGCTTTGGTTTCTTTTTTGCCTTGGCTCTTGCTTGTGCGAGTCTGTTCGTAAAATTTTTCATGTTCATGTCTTTGTTTTTATTTTTTAGTTTTTCGACTTTTAGTCTGAGTTGTCAGACTTTGCTTTTTCTCCTCTCTTCCATTTCTTATATTCTTCTCCGTATAATCCGTTCCATGGCGGAAGCGGTTTTGTTAGTATTGCGACCGCTATTGCGATTAGAATTACTACGGCCGTTAAGATAATGGTTAGAATCATTTTGAAAGATGGGGGAGAGTCCATCTTTATCGCTTTGCTTTTTTGTATGGTTACATATGTAACCTATTGGCGTTATTGCCGTGCGTGCGATGAGCGTTGGTGCTCTCCCCTTATGTGGGCGTCCGTGCCCTTAGATTTGGATCACCTCCTTTCTTGTGGTTGGTGCTTGTGCACAATGACTTTAAGTTCCGTTTCATCGCTCTGTCTGTCTTGTGCTCGGTATGCGAGCAGAATGTAGTCGGTCACCTCATCGATGTCCGAGAGGCTTCTAACATGTATCTCTCTTGTGCTTTGCTCCTGCACAAACAAGGTTTAGTCCTCCTCTGAAAAGTGCTGTTAGTTAGCCGGGAGCGAGGCAGGAGTGTTAGTCCTGAGACGCCCTGCAAGGTAGTGAGAATGCTTGTAGTCATCCCCACTCCCGACCAACTACATCTTTATTATAAATCTTTTGTTACCATCTTGACAATGCCTGTCCATATAAATTTTGGCATCCATCTCGGTTTGTTTTTTGTGTACTCATCGATTCTCAATATTGCTATCCTGTGAAGTTGCGTGTTGTAAAGTTTTCCTACTTTTTTTCTTATCTTCTTTCCGCTCGATGTGTTGTTGAAGCTGTCGATGATTGCGTTCGATTCTCTTTGGTGCACGGTCACGTGTATAAATTCTGCTTTTGGGCAAATGCTTATTGCTGCGTCTGTTCCTTCCCACGCTCCGCATTTTTGGCATTTCCCTCCGTCAAATTCGTGGCCCCACCAGTTCATTTTGTTTTCCATATTTATTATACCACTTAATTATAATGCAACAAGATGGAATCCTGATGCTTGTTTGCGAGGTTTTCCTTTTCTACTTAGAGATACCATTGTTCTTAGCTCTCCGATTTCCGACCTCATAAATTTTTGTATCTCTTTGTGTTCGTTTAGCCAGTTTGGATTTTCACGATAGCATTGTCTACAAACGGAGAACCCTTGGCTCTCTTCTTTGTTTGTTAGTTCGTGCTGGCATTTTATACATTCTGTCATTTTAGTCAAAATAATCCTGCTCTTCCATTCCTGCTCCGATGCAGGCAACTAAGAACAATGCCAATATCGCCGTCTCTATAATTCCAAGCACTGCGAAAATGTCCCAGACTATTCTTAATATTATATTTATCATATCTTTTTTGCTCTCTGTCCCGTGAGTTTTTCCCATCGTGCCACTATTGTTTCTACATATTGCGGGTCCAGTTCGACCATCAGGCATCTTCTCTGCAGATGCTCGCATGCTATTAGCGTACTTCCTGAACCCCCGAATGGGTCGTATATCCATTCATCTATCTTTGTGCTGTTTGGTATTAGTCTTCTCAGCAATCCTACGGGTTTCATTGTTGGGTGAAGTTTTGATCTGGCCGGCTTTGGGTATAAAATAATGCTCTTTGCTTTCGCTCTTTCGAATTTGTGTCTTCCGTGCCATCCGTATGCTATTAGTTCGTGCTGTGGCAAATAATCTTTGCGACCGATTACTACGCTGTTTTTTATCCATATCAAACCTTGGCTATAGTAAAATCCTGCCGCTTCCATTCCTTCTCTCAGCGCAGGGTACATTGAATCTGAGTTGAATATGTATGTTGCGTTGTAGCTGTCGAGGTATGGCACGATTGCTTCGAGCCATTTCTTTGTGAACATTTTATATTCTTCGAATCCCTGAAGTTGATCTCCGATGATTGCTCTTGCGTCTTTTTTTCCGAGTTTATTGAAATCTTTTTTTGTTTCGACATATGCCACTCCGTATGGCGGATCTGTTATGATGGCTCTTATTTTTATTCCCGTCGGTTCGACTATTCCTTTTATAAATTCTTCGTCAGTTGAAGAACCGCACACGAGCATGTGATTTCCTAACTTGAATACGTCTCCTTGTTTTATATCAATTTTTTCCATATTTTTATCCCCATTGTTCTGCCATCGCTTTGGCTATTCCTGAGAATGTTTTAGAACGATTTATTTGCCTGTCCTTTCCACCCTTGTTGAACCAGTTTCCCGGTATCTTCGTGCTCTGCTTTGCCTCTACGATGTCAGTCGGTTTCAGGTCCGGCAGTCCTTTAAGCCATAAGCATGTTTTCTTTTGGTATGGATGTCCGAATTGATATGGCTGAATCGTTTGGCTGTATTTTGGCGTTTTATATATTTTACTCTATATCGGGTTCTCTACGCAAATTTTTTCTATCGGCGCATTCAGCAGTTTCATGAAGAATCTCTTTCCCTCCATTCCTTTGTATAATCTGTCCATGTTCAGCTTTCCTTTCGGATATAAGAATCTTGCTCCTGCGTTTGACAAGTATGTGCATGGCGGATGCGCTATCATCATGTCCCAGCCGTCTCCCAGGTGTTTTATCACGTCGTCCTGTATGTGCCATTCTGGATGTCCTCCGCTTTCGGGAAGTATGTCACAGCTGTATGCTTCGTGCCCCTTGGCCCTGAATGCTTTGCATACCTCTTGGCTTTCTTCGCATGCTATAAGAATTTTCATGTCTTTTTTCTGATCTTAAGTGCTCCGTTTCGTCGAGCATTCTGAAGACCCATGCTGTGTCCGGGTCGTATTCTCCCTCGAACATTTTCAGCTGTTTCTTCATCTCTTTGCTTTTTTATTTGTAAATTCCTCCCATCGTTTTACAATCACGTCGCAGAATACTGGGTCTTGTTCCATAAGTCTTGCCTGCCTTCCTATTTGCTCGCAGGCCAGCAATGTGCTTCCTGACCCCCCGAATAAGTCCAAAACGATGTGTCCGGGTGCGCTACAGCGCTTCAATGGCTTCTCTGCCAACGTCACTGGTTTCTGTGTCGGGTGTTCGTAGTTTTGCGTTGTGTCTCTTTTTACGAGCCATATGTTCAGCATTTCAATTATGTCGTCGATGCCTTGGTTTCCGATTGATACCTCTTTATTCATTATTTCGTTCAGTCCGTTATAGCTTTTGTTTAGGAATGGCTGGCCTATCGTTCCGTAGATGCATGGTTCGTATACTTTGTTGAATGCCACCTGCGGTTTTGGAAAGCTGTTGTTTTTTATCCACAAGCACACTCTGTTTGTTTTTATTTTGTTGTCTCCGAAGAGCGTTTGAAGCAACCATATGTAAGCCTCGTCGCACCAATAAAACACGTGGCAGTTTGGCTTTGCGTGCGCCAGTGCATTTTTTATTGTGCCGTCAATGAATGATGCGTAGTCTGCCACTTTTTTGCTGTCTTTCTTTCCGGTGTATCCTCCTCCGTATAATTCTTTGCTTCCTTCTGTTCCTTTGTTGTAGTCGAGTCCTATGTTATATGGCGGGTCTGAATAAATAACATCAGCGTATACTGGCCCATCATATTTACATCCGCATTTTTTACAAGTTATCATATACTTTTTATAAATTTTTCTAATGTGTAGTCCTGCCAAAATTTTCTTTTGCTTATCCCTGAGTTGCATCTTCCTAATCTTTTCTCTTCCTTATCGCATAATAATATACTCCATCCTTTTATTTTATTCTTTGGCAGATATGCTATTTTTTTGATATCAAGCATTACTAAAGCAAATCCGTCCACATCTTTATCTTCATATTTTTTCCCTATCTTTCCCTGCTTCACGAGAAAATTATAAAATGGTGTTTTAGCCTTTCCCCTAATTGATCTCGATGATAATGACTTTACCTGTATTTTGATAAGCTTATTTTCTGTTTCAGCCACAATGTCATATGGGAATGCCTCGTCGCTTCCTATGGCCCTGATTCCATGTATGATTAAGTCTGATAATACAAGAAACGTCCCTGCTCTTCCTATTTCGTTTTTGTTTATTGTTATCATATACCTAATTATACATCATTCAATTCTCCACAGCAAGGACATCTCTTTCCCATAAGTTTTTCCACGTCTTCTCTTTTTGTGCTGTCTCCGCACATCAGTCTATGATTACCAAGTTTTATAATTTCTCCGGGTTTAGTTTTTGGTGTTTTCATTTCTCCTCCGCCTTTTGGCATTCTAAATTCATCATCGATGACCTCGACGTCGTCAAATATAACCTGCATGTCTTCGTCTTCAAAACCTACATCCAACAAAAGAGTCAAGTCCATTGTCTTGAGTTTTTCGTGGTCCCATTGCCCGAGATTTTTGTTGAGCCTTAGGTTTAGTCTTTTCTCTTCATCAAGCGTCAGTTCTCGACTCGGCACCATGACATCTATGCTCTTTATTCCTTTCTTCTTGTATATAGATACCCTGAAGTGTCCGCCGATAATTACGTTGTTGCGTGTGCCTATATTTACGATCACGGGCATCACGGTTCCAAATTCCTCGATTGACCTTTGAAGGTCTCGCTCGTCTTGTTCTGATGCTTTTCGTGGGTTGTAATCTGCTCCCTTTAGTTCGTCGACGTTACGCCTGTCAAGTTTCCACGTGATTTTGTTTTTTGTTGCGGTTGCCATATATTTTTTATTCTTCCAAGTACATTTCCTCTGATGTCTATTGCGAGTCTTATTCCGTTTTGCTCTGACACCAAATATTTTTTATCTCCAATTTTTTCCATCCTCGCTTTTTTTAAGAGAGCGATTCTTTCTCCTCGGTTCATAGCCTTCCTTCGAAGTGCTTTTCCCCGGCCGTATGGTTTTTTCTTCATGCCTTTTTTATTATGAAAGATATAGGGGTGCTTTCGTGATAGAGGTATCGGACGGTTCGCTATAGACCCCGTTCCCGATTAGCCTGTGCAAATTTATTAGACTTGTAGTGACGGCAACCCTCCATCCGACAGCACCCCTATATTTGTTATTATTTTGCGCTGTCAATTTTTTTGATTTCAGCTTCATACTCTGCCATTGCTTCGTCGTCAGCCTTTTTATAAACTTTCCAGGCTGCGTCTTTGGCTTTAGTGTATGTTTCCCAAGCTTTTTGCTTGGCTTTTGTTTTTTCTTTTTCTGTCATGTTTTTTATAATGTTATATCTTTATTTTGTTCGACCTTTGCTTCTTTTATCATTTCGTCGAGCTCCTGAAGTCTAAGTATATCGAGCTCGAATGCTTCCTCCATCTCTACGAGCCTTGTCATTACGGTTATTGGCTTAGCTCTCAGTTCCTGCATGTCCACCTTCGTTGTCAGCACCCTGTCTGGGTCCTTCTTCTGAAGCTTTCTCAGCATCCTGATTGACACTTGTCGGTTCAGCACTGCCTCCTGCTGGGCGTCTCTCAGGTAGACCAATATCTCCAATTGGGTTTTTGTCTCCATATTTATTTTTTATTTTAGTTTTATTTTGTTTATAAAATTTTAGGATGTTCTGCTCTGCCTCGACTCTGGCGAGCGTGTCTTGAATCAGTCCATCCCTTTCTGATTCTTTGAATGCGTCTTTCCACCCGTAGTATGTCTGCAGTTCTTCCGGCGTTGCGTTCTGGTGGAAGTATATTTGCAGAAGAGAGTTTGCGATGTTTTTTATCATCGACTGCTCTAACTCATCGAATGCTTGTCTAATTGAATACTTCATTTGCTTCTTTTTTTATTTTTTTTGTTTCGTCCTCGAATGTTATTCTTTCAAGGATTTTTGGATTTACTGGCCCGTGCTTTTTCTCCCATGCTTTGAGAGTTGATTTTCTCATTACTCTCAGCCCTCCTGATCTGAACATGTGGATGAAGATATCCGACCCTTTAAGAGCTCCTTCTTCTACGGTCAGCGTTACGTATTCTTGCTGCTTTACTTTATCTTCTTCTGTCATTGGCTTGTTGTCTTGTGCGTCCTTCAGCTTTTTTTGCTCTTCTCTAATTTTCTTCATTTCTTCTGATGCGCAGTTGCAGTTTTCAATTCCCTTTTTGTGCCATCTTGCGAATGCGCATTGCCACATTCCTTGATTTTTTTTGCACAGGTCGTCGTATTCTTTTATTGTATAGACTCCTTCTATTTGAGCTGTGTTTATTGTTATGCCAAGTTCGTGCACTCCTATGAATTGATGTCCTGTTTGTTTTCTTATAAGGTTCTCAAATTCTTCAGCCTTTCTTTCTGACATCCAATGTATCAGTCCTGATTTCATTACCACTGGTCTTTTTCCTTCTGTGATCTGAAGTGCTCTTGTTTCTTGCATCATATTTCTGTGCCTGCTCCGGCCCGTGGAGCGTGGCTATATTTTTTTGAATTTTTTAGCCATGTATAAATTCTTCTTTTTACATCGAATGTCTGCTGTAGTTGCCATCTTTGTTTTGTTCCTGATTTGTTTGGCTCTGTCCAGTAGACTATGAATTCTTTCATGGCCTCTATAATTGCTTCTCTGTTTGCGCTTGGGCTTGACTGCACTATCATTTCGAGCATTTCCATTTTTGCCTTTCTTCCTTCGTCACCTTCGATGAAGAACCTTTTTGCGAATTGTCCCGGTGTTTCTTTTTTCTCTTCAGGAAGTCCTGGCAATCCTTGCTGTCCTACGGGCGGAATTTTTGAGAATTTCATCAGCGTCTTTATTTCCATTCTGTTTTTTCTTTCAGGATCTAAGAAGAATCTTTGCAGGTATCCCTCTTTCTCCATTCTCTCAAGTCCGGCCCTTACCGCTCTTTCTGTTATGTTTAGGATGCTGGCTATGTATTCATTCCCTGCCGTGCATCTTCCTTCCTTTAAGTGTTCGAGCCAGTAGACTATTCCGTATATGTCTCCGTCAGTTGGACGGAGTTTTGTATTTGTTTTTATTTCGAATGGAATTATTAAGAAGTCTGGTGTCATATTTGTTTGTTCCTACCCTTATTATCTTATTTATATTATTTGTAGTCAAGCCCCCACTTTTCCACAGGTTCTCCCTCTGCCTGTTCCTATTGCTCGGGAGATTTGTTTTTTTGAATCAGTCTTCTTTTGAGTTGTTTTATTACCTCGTCTTTTGCTTTTTCGTATCCTATTGCTTCAGCCATTTTCCAAAATTTTTCTGACTCAGGAAATTCGTATCCGTTAGGTTCGAATTCCGTTTCTTTGAGTTCCTGCAGGAAGTCGTTCCATTCCTGCACGTCCGTCATGTCTGTGGTACTTGTGCGCCTCTTTTGTTTTTCTCCTCCGATTAGTTCTACCTCGTATCCGAGAGCCTCTGTAAGAAGAGTTTCTCTTGCTCTATCGAGCTCTTTGCGATCGGGTCTTCCCTCGAGGTGGTCTGTTGCCTGGATCAACCAGTATTCGACCACTGGGCCTTCGAAGAATTTCCTTTGTTGCTCGATCTCCGGGTTGTGTATTTTGTATGTGACTCTTACCATCACTGGCTTATAATCTGCCTGCACTTCTTTTTGTATGTCCTGAATCCAGTCATCCTTTCTCTTCACAGCGTCACGGGATGGTGGCAAGATTTCTCTCTTTGTTATCGTGTAGAACAGGGTGATGCTTTTGGTTCTCATATTTCTTTTTTAGTCTGTTGAATTTTTTTGTGAGTCCAAATTCCTCAAGCTCTTTTTCTGTTGCTCTGCTCACCATAATCCAGTCTAAGTATTCCCTTATTTCCCTTTTGCTTACCTGCTGGTGGATCTCTTCACATAGAGGCAGTATCGCAAATTTACGATTTACCTGCCTGCCTGAGAATATAAGATTGTGGTGCCATTCTATTTTCTTTCCGGGATGAGGCCGTCCGTGCCACGCACATTTTTGGTAGAACGGGTCGGCCTCCATCTCGTCTTTTAGTTTTTGAGGTATCGGTCTCATATTTGGACTATGCCAACATATTTAGATATGAATTCCTTATTTTCATCGAGGAATTCTGCTATGTGTGGCACATCGTATATCTTCCTGTAGTCTGTTTTCTCAAGCGTCTTTGCCATTGGGTCCTTGATTATCTTGGTTGGTATTTCTGTTTTTCCTGCGAGGAAGTCTCTTGCTCTTCCGACGTTAAGTCCATACCATGATTTCTCTTTTCCGGCCGGGCGATATACCAGTCCACCGAATAGAACCCAGTCTGCAAATCTTGTCACGTGGCTTTGAGTCTTCAGGAGGTGGTTGATGTCCCTCCTCCTGAATTCGTTTCTGTCGTTTTCTTCGCACCATTTTAGAACCAGTACCAGTGCTTTTATCATTCCGCTATATAGCGATATGACCCTTTTGTTTACGCTTTGTCCACAGCATGGGCACGTTTGCTTTCCTTGGCTTGGCATATTTCTATTTTGCTTTAGCCGGCCTGAAGCCTATGCTCGTGCTTTGGCTTATTGGCTCTGCTAATAGCTCGTAGTTCTTTTGCGCAGCCTTGGCCGCCGACCCTATGGCCTCTGCGTCCTCGAGCACCAGTCCCATGTCGAGGTATTTTATTTTGAGGTTTGCTGGATAGTCGAATGTCTTTCGCTCCGTTATGTAGAATGTTCCGGCCGGAGTTTTGACATTTAGAAGTCCTCCGAATTCCATCTGTGTTTTTATTCTTTCTTTGATTTCGTCCATCTCTTTCTCGAGGTTTGATTTCTCTACGTTCAGTCTTTCGTATTTTGCGATGTCGTCCTGATTTATGAAGGCATCTGTTCCTTTAAGCCATTTCTCGTATGCTTCGTTTACCTCGTTCATCGACTCTATGATCACCCTTGTGAAGTGCTCCATGTCCTCTGCGTCGTATGTTATCTCGACTACCTCGCTTTCCTTCCCGTCGATTGGCACTACCGCCTTGGCCTCAGGGTCCCATGTCGTCTGTATGAATTCGATGGCGCCTTTTACAATCTCCGGCTTGTCGCACATCATCCATACCAGCCATGCTGTGGCTTTCATCTTTATGTCTACTGGCAGTTTTTCTTTCCAGTCGTTTGCCTTTCCTGATTTGTAATCTACGAATAAAGCCAGCTTTTTTCCTTTCTTTTCCCAGCTATCTGGTATTCCCATGAAGTCATACTCGCTTCCGGGCACTCTTACTATAAGCTCTTGCTCCGCATTTTTATATACCTTTTTTGCTTTTATCAGTCCGGCTTCTATGAGCTTGTGTATTTGCCTTCCTGCCTGCATGGCTTTTGTGTCAACTTTTTCCTTCTGTTCGAAGTATGAGGATACGAATGCTGAGCGTTGTCTCTTCCACTGGTCGAGAGCCGATGGGCTCATGTGCTTTTTTATTTCGTGGTAGAAGTTCATGGTTATGCTGATTTATTTTCTCCCTTCCCGATCGTGACCTTTTTGTCTTCTGCTTTTTTGATCAGGGATTCGTATTGCTCTTTTGATAATCCGAGAGCTCCAGGCTTTCCGTCTTCTACCTGCTTTAAGTCTTTCTTCAGCACATTGATGGCTTTATCGAGTTCTGCTGGTGTCTTGGCCCCGTCAATTCCGCTCTCTGCTTTTGTGTATGCGAAGTCAATGGCTGCCTTTGCTGACTCCATGAAGAATTTTGCGTCCGTATCGTCTTCTGAAGATATTCCGAGAAGCATTGTCATCGAGTACCTTCTTGCATATGTTATTGCTGCTCCTGTATCTTTCATTTCAGAAGTTTGGAAGATTTTCACTGGGCCCGAGCGAAGTTCGTTCTCCACTCTTTGAATCGTGCTTTTATCGATTGTCTCTGTTTGGCTCTGGTGGTTTATCTGAGTATTTTCTATCTTTACGTCTACGGTCTTATAAGTCTCGTGTGTCAGTACCGCTACGATGCAGTCCTGAGAACCTTCTTTCACGATCTCGTGCCTTATCGATAGCCCGTGCTTTCCGAGCAGTGGGTAGATATTCTCATATATTTCTCCGAGCGGAGTGTATGAGTAGTTTATCTCACTTCCTGCTTTTGTTTTGAATTTTACCTCCACTGATTTTTTCAGTGGTTTTAGCTCTGCTTGGAATGCTGACAGAGCTGAGTATATGTTTGCGTGCGTTACCTTTTCGGGATTTTTTCCCTTTTTGTTTTCGTTCTCCATATTTTTTTGTTTTTACGGTCAGCATCAATGCTGGTCCGTATGTTTTGATGTAAATAATAATATCTTTTCCAAGCACCTGATACCTTTTTTGCGTGACCTTGCTGGCGTCGGGTTTTTGGATTTTCGCTTTGAGCACACCCGAATCAAGTATTTTAGCGATAGTTCTCGAGTCTTTCGCCCATGGCAAGAGACCTAAGCGTTTGATCTCAGTTGCCGTATACTTTTTATTTGGGTTGACCTTTGTGTTGCTCATTATCTTTATTGTATTACTGCGTTGGCACTTTGTCCATACGTCTTTCTGTGGATAACTCATGTTAGTCTTTCCAGATTAAGTTTATTGAATATACTATCCCGTAAGCGAGCGTCAGAAATTCTACGCCCGATATAATTCTGCTCCTCTCGTAGATCTCGAATGTTACCGATGGGTCGATGAAGAATCTTGCCATGTAGTATGCCACGAATATCGATGAGCTTAGAGGTATTATAATGCCTAAAAATTTTTTGATTGTCATATTCCCATTCTC
>Ga0172381_10001722_pt1 | contig 25058 bp, 30 predicted proteins | sample Leawel6488metaG_FD_119754 | JGI IMG/M metagenome (GOLD analysis project Ga0172381, IMG submission 119754) | Leachate microbial communities from a municipal landfill in Southern Ontario, Canada - Leachate well 64-88 metaG | ecosystem: Engineered > Solid waste > Landfill > Unclassified | place... | reverse complement strand
CATCGATCCATGTATGCGGCAAAAAATCCGAGAACTTTTAAACCAAGGCATCCAAGTTGTAGCTTGCTGTTGTGGTCACGGTCTTTACCCTCAAACAATCGTGGCTAAAAAGCAGATTTGTGGTGCCGACTGCTTCTATGAAGTTAACAGCAAGCGATACATTCACCGAATAAGACGCTTCTATAAACGAGACAAGAAGGGCATCTTCTTCATTCCAGAAGTTATCGGTTAATCAGTGTTATAGGTAGTTTTTTTCTGTACCTATGCTTTCCTATCAGTTAAGTGCGGATTTTATTTTATTTCTTTTTTCTTATAGGTGTTTGGTGTGGAGCACTGTGCAGTAAGTAATTTGAATAAAACTGGTTCTAATGGTTCCGTTACTCAACTTGCCGCACAGCCCACACAACCAAACACCAAAGGAACTGAGCTATATGGTCGAGAAATCAGGGTTGTTGAACTCTTCGCAGGGGTCGGTGGCATTAGACTCGGACTCGAAAATGCAAATAAAATTCGTAGGTGGACTCGGAAAGGTGCGCAAGGGGATGGAGAACCAAGCACATCTTTCCAGAGCTCACAAGCAGCCTCAGAGAGTGTTCGACACAACAGGAATCAGCCCAACTTTGAGCAGTCAAGAAACGCAAGGCCGCTACAATATACTGTTGTCTGGTCAAACGAATGGGACAAGTACGCAGCAGCAATTTACCGAAAAAACTTCGGTGACAAAGAACTTGTTGAAGGTGACATCCACAAAATTAAAACAGATGACATTCCAGACCATGACATGCTCGTTGGAGGCTTTCCCTGCCAACCTTTTTCACTTGCTGGAAAGCGTGAAGGGTTCGAGGATTGCCGTGGAACACTCTTTTTCGAGATTGCCCGTATTCTCAAAACTAAAAGACCTCCGCTATTTCTGCTTGAAAACGTCGATGGCCTCAGAAGCCACAATAACGGCGACACGTTTGAAACCATCATCAGAACGCTGGATGAGTTGGGGTATTTTGTCGAATGGAAAGTGCTTAACAGCAAATACTTCGGAGTACCTCAAAACCGTGAGAGAGTCTTCTTTATCGGACATCTTAGAGAAAGGGGTGGCCCCCAAATATATCCTATCCCCGGCGCTGACGAAGAGGTTATTGAAGAAGGAAGTGCTGGTGGAAGCGACCCCCGAACAGATTTGTCCGATAGTGACAGCGTAGGTAAATCTGCAAATTGGGTAAGCCGCGGATTTGAACTTAGAAAAGATGACGTCAGCAATGCCGTAAGAGGCGCTGGTGGAGGGGCTTCAAAACCCCACATAGTTATTAGCAATACTGTACGCAGTGGCGGCAGAGGTAGCTTAGACCGACATACTTGGGATGTAGTTCAAGTAGGCGCTTTAAATGGAACTTCTCAAGCAGGGCGTGTATATTCACCAGATGGGCTTTCTCCTACAATACGAACACCAAGCGGGGGAGATTGCCAACCGATAGTAGTTCAGCCTTGTCTTACACCTAACCGCCCAGATAAACGGCAAAACGGCAGACGATTCAAAGATGATGGCGAACCAATGTTTACACTCACAGGGCAAGATATTCATGGAGTAATGATTGCTAACACTGTTAGAGCAGAACACCACAACTCCGACAATGCACCTATGACTGTTCAAGATGACGGTTTAATTCGAAGACTAACACCCAAAGAATGCGGTAGACTGCAGGGGTTCCCTGATAATTGGGCAAAAATAGGTGTTAGCAACAAGAATCTGTCTGGTGAGGATTGCGCTAAACAGATTAAAGCAAATCTGAAAACTAAAATTCTTAGAACTATTCATGTTCTTAATTGGGATGAGTACCTTATCGCAGACCAACAGCAGTACAAAGTCTTCGGCAATGCTGTTACTGTCAATGTAATTCAGGAGCTTGGAGAATTGATTTTAGATTATGTTGAAGCCAACCCAGAGGTTTTAGCTGAATGATCGCTATTTCTCTTGAAAAGCAATTAGTTAAGCTACGTGGTCTTTGCCAACCCTATTTAGACCAAGCTGTTACAAACTGCGACCAGTTCAATATTACTCGATGGGCTACTCTCATCAACTATTTTGCCGACTTAGAGTTAGCCGAGATTCGTAAGTTTAAACGGCAATCCATCAAGGCTAAAACCGCCTTTAAACAAATGGAGTTATGTGTTGGATAATTCCGCACTAAAGCAACATTAACCGCTACTTTTTATTTTTCTATTGTACGATAATCTGGCACCCGTTCCTTGGGGCTCCGGCTATAGCTGTGCCATATTTTTCTTATGAGGCTTGCAAGCTTTGTCCTATGGTACTAGAGGCGGTTCTGGTTATGGCGGTCAATATCGCAAGGGTTTTGGTAGAAGTGCAAAAAGTATTCAAGCATCCCGTAGTAAACGAGCGCGTTCAATGGATGCGTTGCACACTTCTTCTAGGATAGCGAAGAATGAGCAGCAGTGGATTAATGATCCGTCGCATTATGACCTTCAAGGTATTGACACGGCAACAGAGCAACCCAAAGCGGTAACTGTTCCAGAGCAAAAACCAGTCGAGAAAGACCCTTTTAGTTATTGGAACTCTTTGGGACCGATGGATCGCTACCGAATTATGAAGGAAGTCGAAAAAGGGAACGCTCCCGGTAGAAAGTATAGCATGAGTGACTATCTTAACTACATTGTCAAGAATAATCTGGCGGGTAGCAAGCTTGAACCGAAGGTTGAGAAGAAACTTGAACCTCAAGTGGTTGAAACTAAAACATCTACCGTCTTGATTCAGCCTGAAATAGTTAAAACTAACTCAATTCCTGAAGCTATTGCCTCATCTCCAAATAAGGCTAAGACTTATGCAACTGGGGGTCAGAGCTTCGAGGTCCTTGAAGGCGAGTATGTTAACCATTACATAGCTAAACAGAAAAATCGGTGCGAATCCAACATTAAATATCTTGAAGATATGAACCAAAAAATTCAGGAAAAACCATATTCTCAATCTTGGCTAAAACATGAGACATTAAAGAACAACTTCAACATTAAAATGAATAGGAGTATTCTTGAACGTCTTGAAAAGGCTGAATCCAGAGCCGCTTATGAGCACAGTGCCAAAGAAGATTACATAAAATTCATTAAAGACTCAATCAAGCATGGAAAGCCCGTTCCCGAGGAAGTTATAAAGCAACGGCCAGAGTTCCAAGTCGCTCACGACGCCAGAATGCGATATGAAAAGGGTCTTCATACATCATTCGCTAATAAGTCTGCTGCAGTTAATGCCGTTATGTTCCTTGAAAAAGGCTACAAAGTCAAACGCCAAGATGGAAAAGCTATAATTGACTCTCAGATTAGCGAAATCGGTCAAGGTATCGAAGATATACAAAAAGCAATCGGATCAACAAAGGACATTATGGGAAAATCAGACTTAACAATCGCTCACACTTCAGGGAAATATCCTTTCTTAATGAAAGCTGGTGGCTTATACCATCCTAAAGACAAAACAATCACAATGGGTATTGATGGGATAAAGTCGCTAGCCCATGAATGGGGTCACTGGCTGGATTATGAAGGCGGTGTGCAATCAAAATATGGATATGAATATTATACCAATGGCAAGACTAGCAAAAAGGTTGATTCACTAAGAACGGCTCTTAGCAAAGCTGAAGAAGGTTCTGGTTCGCTATGTACTGATGCTGCTTGGGATATGCACAATCCCCGAGAATTAAGGGATATTTGGAAGCGGGCTTTCGGTAAAAGTAAACAGGTTTCCAAAGAAGAAAGGAAAGATGCCCAAGAAGTTGTTTCTCGGGTTGGTGGTTATTGGCGTGATCCAAGAGAAGTTTGGGCGCGTTTGGTTGAGCAGTATGTCGCTGTGTCTAATGGTCGACGGACTGAAGCGGCTGAATCGCCTGAATACTACTATGCTCACCCGGCGTACTGGAGCAGAGAAAAGTTTGCGGAGTATCAACCAATAATAAAAGCTGAGATTGAGAAAAGAATCTCAAACGCTCGGGGCGTTTAAGTTCATTAATTCTTCGAGCTCTTGGATGCTTGCGTTTCGGTCGTAAGCAATCCCTTCTTTTTTTAATGTATGTTTCAATTCTAAGCGATAAACAAGGTCGGCGTCTACTCGGTTTCTATTCTCAACACTTTCCCTAACTGATAGGTCGCCCCATCCATTACAGATGTTGCATTTAGTGTGTGTTCCTCCAATGTAGCCGTCGCCTCTGCAGTTGGGACAGGTTGACGGGTATTCAAGTTTTATACTCATGGCCTTATTGACTCCTGACTTCTATTGCTAGCTTAGGTTTGGTCTTCTCAATAAGGTCATAGTATTGTCTTTCAAGGGCGCTGTAGTGCTTATTTATTGTTTCCAAGTTTTTCTTGTCTATCTGGCGGGTATAAAGTAGAAAGCTAACGGTTTCCTCTAATCCTTTCAGGTCGTGGGTTTCTGCGTAGGCGTATATTTTTGTATGCTTGTCTAATTCTTCTTGGGTTAAAAACTCTCTGTGGCATTTTTCGCATTGTGTTGGGCTCATACTAATACCTATTAGAAAAATCCTGACATAACGAGGATTATGTGCGGATAACTTGTATAAATTAAATATTATATATTTTTCTTATGACCTTAAATGAGTAATACTACAAAGAGAATAACGACCTCAATCAAGATAGACCCTGCCGTGTGGAAAGAAGCAAGAAAATTTGCTATCGACAAAGACAGGGATGTGTCTGATATTGTGGAAGACGCTCTCAAGGAAAAAATAGAGAGGGAAAAACAAAAATGACTCAATTTAACGTAGGCGAAACCCTTTCAAATCAACAACCCTTTAACCTCGACATTGAAAGCATAGTCGCTGGCCGAACTTTTATCGCTTCAATAACACGCTGGGGAAAAAGCAAAACCGTTCGCAAAATGCTTGAAGCTTGCTTTGGGCACACTGGAATAATCCTAATTGACCCTGAAGGCGAATGGAGCAGCCTTAGAGAAAAGTTCCCCTTCCTCATCATCGGCAAAGATGTACCTCTTCAGCTAGAAACAGCGCAAGCAATGGCTGAATTAGTTCTGACACGTGGCTTAAGTGTAATTATTGACACTAGCATGGTTGAAGACGAGGAAGAATCAAAAGAATATATCAACGCTTTTCTAAGACGATTCTTTTTCATTGAAACAACACAGAAGCAATCTTACTTAATTGTGGTTGAAGAAGCAGAAGATTTCGTTCCAGAAAGGGGTATCAGCACTCAGACATGTTTAGGTATTTTCATAAACATCGTCAAAAAAGGCGGTAAACGTGGCATCGGCGCCCTCTTCATAGCACACCGACCCGCTTGGGTTAGCAAAGGCATCCTAAGTCAATGCAGAAATAAAGCCTTCAGCGCCATAGAATCAACGGACTTTGAAGCCATCGAGCAAGTAGCTAGAGTTCCCAAAACTGTTGTTGAAAAACTACCATCCCTAAAGCCCGGGCAGTTCTATTTTGTCGGTGACTGGGTTAATCAACCAGAATTTGTTCAGGTTAACAAACAAACCTTAACAACTCACCTTGGGGATAGCCCCGGTTTAAAATATGTGATTCCTAATGCTGAGGGGCTTGCGGAAGTCATAAAAGGGCTTCAAGCAAACCTCAAAGAAGTAGTAGAAAAAGTAACGCCGAAAATGCCTGATGTTGAAGAAATCCGCAAAGAGGCAGACATAAAAGCAAACGAGAAAGCTGACGAGCGAATCAAAAAGGAAACCGCTAAAATCGAGAATCAATTCAAGGATCAGCTAACCACTTTAGAGCAATGTAAGAATAACCTGAGCAAAAAAGTCGAATTACTGAGTCAAGCAGCTTCACTCTCAACACCAGCCGCCCCCATTAACGATGTCTTAAGCCATCCCGTCGTTATCAACAACTTAGCCAAACTCTCCCAGAGAGATGAACGCGCCAAAAATCTGCTCGTAAAAATACATCAGGACACAGAAGCCAAGCACTACCCTAACAAAGAAGAATTAGCTGCTTTTCTCAGTGTTAGTCTAGATACCGTCAAACGGCTTGTTGATGTGGTCAATGAAGTTTTCCATGTGACAGCCGTTCTTGGCGAAGGTAAACCAATGCAGTATAGAAGCATGTTAAAACGCCTCTATATTACCGATATTGCCCGTCGTGAAATTGAGCGTATCGAAGAATTAGAAGCTGACAAGCGTGGCCTTGAGCAAACAGTCCAAGGATTACAAATCGAAAAACAGAATTGGCTAGCCGAGAATGGCCGACTGAGAAGTTATGTGGCACCCGATGTAGTTGGAACTTTACGGTCTGAGCTCTCTGATTTGCGGGAAAAATGTAAGCAAGCAACACCTGAAATGCTTGAATCTTTGAAGAGTAAAAACGCTGAATTAGCCGAGAATCTAAGGAACACAACGAAACTTCTGTCCAATGTCAACCAAGAAAGAAAGTATCTTGCTCGAAGCCTCAAAACACTCAGGGGCAAAGCTGACGAGTTCAACAATGCCTTAAATGAAATCGAAACGGGCTATCAAACTATGATCTCAGAAAACCAAGAAGCGCAACCAATAGAGGCCATTAAGACTGCAGAAGCCCCCAAAGGCATTGAGGTGCCCAAAACCCCCATTACACAACCGATCTTGGCTAGCGCCAACCCCGCCATTAATACACCAGCCGAACTCTATCAGCCAACACCAGCAAACCCGCAACACCAAAAAGTGCTAACCTTCCTCAAAAGCCACATCAACCAAGAGTTCTCAGGCTTCGAATTATCCTTAGCTTTAGGATTGCCTGAGCAAGTAATATGTGAAACCCCCCATATTTTTGAAGAAATCAAGGTATCACCTAACGGATTATCAGTAAAGGAGATGAGAAATTGAACCCAGAACAATTAGAGCAAAAAATTGCTGACTTGGAAAAAACCAACAGCGCGATCCTAAGTTTACTTAGGAAAATCATGGACCCAGAAGGAAAAATCACCATAAACATGACCATCGAAGACCTCATTGTTTCGGTCAATGGCAAAAGCAGCGTCACCTTTGATGTTTCAACGGGAACTATCGAGGGCAAAATCATGCTTTGTGCTCTGAAGGACATTGAACGAGCTAGCCTTTTCACCTTTTCAGGGATGAGTAAGGCGCTGGATAATCGTGGTTGGCATACTTCCGATGGGAGTCTTGCGCCAGCACTTAGTCGTATGGTCGGCAAGGGTTTGCTAATCAAGGAAAATGGTGGTTATCGGCTTCCCTTGAAAGTAACCTATACTGGAGAGGCTATTTAGTGCCAGCGCTTAAAGCCTTAATGGAAAGTCGCATGGTAGAAATTGAGTTTCCAACCAAGGAAGTTCTATGTATTCATGCGGCGGCCATTATAGGTGATGACGATGAAAAGCCTACTATTTTCTGGGGCATAATCAAAAAAAGGTTTGGTCCTGTTGCTACTAAAATAGACGCAAAAAAGGTCACGAAAGCGAATGAAAACTGCCTAATCAAAGTATCTATGTCTGAAGCAGACGTTCTACAGTTACATGGCACTACTGCATTCTGGGACCAACGCCAAGCTCTTGCAAAATGGGTAAAGAAATGGATAACGCCTACAGCAATTAATATTCTGGCTAATCGGCCAGAGTATAACTAATTTTTTTCATCTGTTAATTTTATTTTAGTACGGATTTTTCTTTTAAGTGGTTTAATTGAGCGCAAAATATGAAATTTCAGTAGAGCAAGCAAGAGAAATTTACGACGGTGTATGCCAAAACTGTTTGGAATGTGGCGGTTGCGAATTTGCAAGTGATTTTTCAGAGGAACAGGGGTGTTCTGTTAAATCAGTTTTCAAGGTAATTCTTCCTATACTTGGGTTCTCTACTCGACCAATAAAGTATGTCTTCAAGGTGCGTCCTGAAGAGATGAAAAGAGTCAAAGAGATAAAACATTATTGCGGTCACTTTGGAATCAATGATAATTCTGAACTTAGCAAAAAACTAAGGCAGCACTTTCAACACTTATTTACTCGGCGCTTAGGTGATGTGGATTTCTTCTTTGAGGTTTTCACGCCAAAAAACTTTAGTTTAGTTCTTGATGATGGCAACGAAAAGTTTGTTAGACCTATCGAGACAATTCAGCGCCAGTATTCCAGAAGCAAAGAAGACGGGAGTACTCAAATAACGTTTAGGTTCAATAACTCATCAATTTTCCGAACTTAACTTACCTTAACCGATACCTTTTTCTAGTGATTGGTATGTGTGAAGTTCATCATTTTGACGGTAAGCACAAAGAGGCACCTATTACCACTGAACAGCCTGACGGGTCCATTGTTATCGAACACCCTGACGGTCGAAGAGTACGCTTAATTCTCCCTTGATTTTGACTCTGTTAATATCACTTTTGTACGGATATTTTTCTATTAGTGAATTGGAATGCCTAAAAAGAAAGCTTACATTGCAAGCAGCTTCAAACTCTCCGATAAAGTCCGAGAAGTATCACGCCTTTTAGAAGAGGCGGGATTTGAGGTTATTTGTAAATGGTGGACTGGCCTTGATTATATCCCCGGTGAAGGTAGAACACTTAATCAGAAATCCGATTTAGTCTCAAACGCTGAGTTCTATTCAAGCCCCGGGTGTGAGACAGCTTTCAAGCGTGACTTTGCAGCAGTCAAGGAATGCGATTTCTTTGTGCTTGTTGCTGGCGATACTCCAAGACCCTTCAACGGTGCCAACATCGAGCTAGGTATAGCTATTGGTGCTGACAAGTTCTGCTTCTCTGTCGGTGTACTTGACAACTCGGCGCTCTATTATCCAGTAATCAAGTGTAAGGATAATGTCGAGTTGTTAGCCCAAATTAAGAAATGGACTAATACGATCCTAAAACTGCCTTGTGGCTGTAAAATGCAGAAACAAGGTGAGCAGTTTATCATCGTACCTTGCTCTCTCGACTGTCCGAACTACCATGAAGCCTTAGAAGCCAGTCGAGCAAGAGGTAACAAGATAGTCTATACTTAACTTTCCTTTTTCTTCGGTTAAGTTAGCTTTTGTGCGGATATTTTTCTTATGATTTGAATGCGTGTCAGCCTAATCAGCGATATAGCTCCGAATTATGCCCTTGCCCAAGCATCAACCCTTGAGAAATCCTTGGGTAATATTGTGGGCTTAAACCTTCAAAATGCTGACAAGGTTTACATCAGTTGTATTTTCAAAAAGAACAAAGAGCAGATGCTTGGCACTGCCAAATACTATGAAGCATTAGGCTGTGAGATACTGACTGGCGGCTCTGGAATAAGCATCGAAAAACATATGCCTCCAGAGATTGAAGCTTGTCAACCTGACTTTAGCCTTTATCCTGTTGATTATGCTTTTGGCTTCTCAGTTAGGGGCTGTATTAGAAACTGCAAGCCTCATTGTATTGTGCCGAGAAAGGAGGGTTTTCTAAAGCATGTTGGCTATGGCTGGATTCAGGGTAAAGAGAAAATCATGGACCTCTCTAACAACTTCTTGGCTGATCCCCAAAGCCCCGAGATGCTCCGATGGCTGATCGAGCAGAAACTAAAAGTTTGCTGGAATCAAGGCTTAGACATTAGACTGGTCACTGAAGAGAATGCAGCTTTACTGGACAAGTGTAAGAGTTGTGACAAGAAATTTGAGCGTCGACGCTACTACTTTGCTTTTGATGACTTATCCATTGAGCAAGACGTTAGACGAGGTGTTGCAATTCTAAACGAAGCAGGGATCCGCTCAGAAGATTTGATGTTCTATGAGTTTGTGGGTCTTGATACCCAAACAAACCAAATTCGAGGGCTGCACAAAGACGATTGGCGCCGCTATGAAATTCTGAAAGAACTTGGATGCAAAGCGTTTCCAATGAAGTATCATAGCTTGGATAAAGAACTCAACTTGTGGGCTTGGTGGATTATCCGACGCTATGCTGAGATTGTGCCTTTCGATCAACTAGACCGAAGCCTTGAGGGTAAGAAAAGAAAACAAGAGCTTCCAGCTTTGCCCAAGGCTCAAACAATCCTAACATAAGTAGCTTATGTTCGGATTCTATTTTTCTTCTAAAAGCTTAAATGTAAATCAAATAAAATTGAGAACGGTTGTGTAATCTCTTGTCAAACCCTGAAAATATGAAATTTAAAATGATTTCCGCTAAATTAGTCGGAAGCAACGTTGTGAATTTCCGCTTAGAAGACGGAACCCTAATGAAGATTCATGTCGAAATCGGTCGTATGGGCGTCGCTGTTGACGCTAAAGCCCCTGACGGGTCCCCGATCTATAACTTCAACTTGAATCCCCGGATAGAGTTTGTTCCAAAAGACAGAACGTATCTTGCACCAGCGCCAAATATGCCTATTACTAAAACGGCTGTGGCCAGCAAGAAACCTGACTATACTTCATAGTCAGCCCCTTATTTTTTCCGCACTAAAGAATTATTAACCGATACCTTTTTTCTTATGGTGCCTAATTTGAGCCCAAAAAGAATCCAGCGTAAGAACCTCTATGACTATACTTGGCAGCAAAACCCTAATGCAGTCTATGTTGGTCGACCGAGTCCTTGGGGTAATCCTTTCAAGGTGTCTGATTTTGGGCTTGATCAGTGCCTTATTAAGTATGAAGCTTGGTTGACTGAAAAGCTTGCTTCAGACCCTCATTTTCTCGATCCATTACGAGGGAAGGATTTGGTTTGTTTTTGTCCTTTAAACCAATCTTGCCATGCTGACATAATTATGCGTTTCTTGAATGAGGTTCCCTGTATAGTTGAGCAAAGTTTTGGCTGTTTGGATAAGTATTTTCCCGAGAAGCCAACTGCTGCTCAGAAGAGGGATTTTGAGAAAATAGTCTTCGGTTAAATCTGGTTATGTCTGGATTTTTCTTGTGTGCTTAGAATGCAACGCCAAACAAAGCGCCGTTCAGATGCAGAAACAATTAAGGATATTTGCGAGTTTGCAGTCTACGCCCCAAAAAAACTAACTTGGATCACACAGTCATGCAATACAAATTTTCAGATCGTAAAGAAACTGCTTGATAGGTGCTTGGCCAACAAGTTAATCGAAGCTCAAGAAGCTGGTTACTTAACAACTCCCAAAGGCAAACTTTACGTTAAAATGTACTATACAACCATGCAGATGATTGGCGATAAGGTAGAGCGAGAATTTATCATTAAGTCTATCTGTTAATCTCTATTAAGTACGGCTTTTTTCTATTGATAGTTATGCGATTGAAGTTGGCTGATAAAGGGTCCTTCCGGGCTGGGGCAATCATACTTATCGTTAGTTTAGTGTTCTTTTTTACCGCGAATTATGTATTATCGACTGACCATTCAGACAGGGCTAATTTAATGGTACCTTTATTATACGGTAGTCCTATCGCCGCGCTCATTGGGGTTTATTTGCTGATAGTCTCTCTATCTCGTAAAAAATCCTGACTTAAGCTGAGTTATGTTCGGAGTTTTTCTATTGATAACTGATGAGTCTAAAGCTTGAGGATCGTCTTCTTTTCGCATTGGTGCTCTTCATACTGTTCGCCATTGCTTATTTCTTTTTGTTCTATGGCTTTTTTCCCAATTTTGTTATTCCCTTGAGGGCTGATCAAAAAGCCTTTGGGATGCTTGTCTCTGCTGTAGTGACTGAATGGGCACTGTTTTACGTTATCGATAAACGGGGTAGTAAGCGACTGAACAGAGCGTAACCTTTCGGTTAATTCCATTTATGTCTGGATTTTGAATTTTTCTTCTGGTACGATATGCAAACAATTAAGATGCTCGATGTCTGTTGTGGGATGGGTGGCGCTTCTGAAGGTTTTGCTAAGGAAGGGTTTGATGTAACAGGTATTGATATTGAAGACGCGCCCAACCGATTAACATATCAATATAACTTTATTCAGGGGGATATTAAAAAACTGAATGGTTGTGACTTTAGGGGGTTCGATGTCATTTGGGGTAGTCCTCCGTGTAGAGATTTTAGCCAACTTGGTGTAATGTTTGGGAAGAAATGGAGGAATCCTCCAAACCCTGAGAATGGTATTAAAACAATTAGGGCGTTTCTAAATTTTGTCGAGGAAGCGAAGCCAACTTATTGGATTATGGAAAATGTTGCATTATGCAAAAAATACTTCAAAGACATCAAACCAAGAGCAGAAACATACATCACTCATGGCAAAAGGCATGTTTTTTATGGAAATTTCCCGCTTTTCCTCATTCCACGCGATGCCCGAGTCAAGGTGCGTACATTTAACAAGTATGGCCGAACCGAACCACTATGGAATGATGAACTTAGGTCGTGGAGGGCGGCTAAAATTCCGCTGCCTGTTTCACAAGCGTTTGCAAGAGCCTGTAAAGATGGGCTTGAAGCAAAAAGGATTGAACCAATATTGCTTTGTTAATTCTAATTTTTCCGTACATAATTTCGATTAACCGCTACTTTTTCTTATGATGACAAATGAGCTCTAAGAAACCAAAACCACAAAGGAAATCTAAGAAATATTGCGGTAGATGCGACCATGCTGAACCTCGGCCTAATTCGCCTTTGAATAGCAAAAAAGGTAAGGCGTACTATTGCAAGCTGTTTAAAGGAACCTTTGTTGACTTTAATAATTATTGCGATAAGGTCAAGCCAGCGTTATCAATCCGTACATAACTTTTGTTAACCGATAGTTTTTTCTAATAGAGGGTTAACAAATTGAAAATTAATCACGATAGGTTGAGACTATTTTTATCAAATAAATTACAGACAAGCTTAGTTATCTTTTTGCCGATGTGCCTGTTGATGATAGTTGGAGTTATTATGCGCTCTCCAATCACGCTTTTGGCAAGTGTAGCTGTGGGTATAGGGTCGCTTTGTAGTATTCTTGGCTTGGCTATTTTCTCCATCTTCACCGACCCTGTTATAATTAAGGAACGGCAACAAAAAAGTAGCTCTTAACGTGAATTAACCGACAACTTTTTTCTTATGATGTCAAATGAATGCTGAACCACAAGTGCCATGTGATGGTTGTAGTAAGTATTTTCTTTTTTGCCATGTTGGATGCAAGGATTATCAGTCTTGGTTGCTTGCTGCAAAAGCGGTAACGAAATAGTTTTCTCCGTACATAAATTAGATTAACAGATTCTTTTTTTCTTTTGAGCAAAAATGTTCTCTTACTATGGTTCCAAGGGCAAAATAGTTGATTACTACCCCATACCCAAGTACAAAACCATAGTAGAGCCTTTTGCTGGTAGTGCTCGATACAGTCTCAAATATCTGCACCATGATGTGATTCTTTGTGAGAAGAATAAAATCTTGGCTGATATGTGGGCTTGGCTGATTAAGGAAGCGACACCGCAAGAACTCTTGAAGTATGCTGATTTCTATCTTGGTCAGGACATTTCAGAATTGCCGATCCGTGAAGAGCACAAGAACCTCATTGGCTTCTGTCTTAACCGGGGGAGTGCATCACCGAAAAACATCGTTCAGAAGTGGTCCTGTCAAGTGAAGACTCGACCCGATTGGGCGTCTACACCCGCTTATGCCTTGCAAGAAATTGCTTCCTTAGTTCCAAAGATTAGGCACTGGAAAATCGTTTATGGTTCTTTTGAAGAATTGCCTGACGTTGAGGCTACTTGGTTTATCGACCCGCCTTATCAATCGGCTGGTAAATGGTATGATGCTCATGTTTCTAATCGCTCAATAGACTATGCTTCGCTAGCCGAGTATTGTAAGACAAGAAAAGGGCAAGTGATTGTCTGTGAGAATATGGAGGCAACTTGGCTTCCCTTTAAGCCTCTGCTAAACTTTTACGGTCAGCTCCATGATAGAATTGAGGCTATTTGGCTTAACAATTCTGTCAATACACTTCTTAACTTCATAGCATAAATCTCCGCACTTAAGATTAGTTAAGAGATGCTTTTTTCTTCTGATAACTATGAGTTCTAACTGCCCAGAAATGGTTTTAGCTTTAGGTTGCGGAGTCAACAGCGTTGCAATCTTAGCACTCAAAAAGCAAGGCAAGCTTCCATTAGATTTTAAAGTTGCCATTGTTGCACAGACAGGGACCGAAAAACCAGCAACCGACAAGTACCTAGAAGAAGTCATAAAACCATTCTGTAAAGAAATCGGTGTGGAACTTGTTTTGGTAAAGTCACACATAGCGCCTTCTCTATACGAGTATTACTTCAACAAAAAGAGCATCCCAACAAGAATACACCGGGATTGTACTGATAAATTCAAGCTTAGACCCATGCGGAAATACTGCACAGAACGCTTTGGTAAAGACGGCTTTATCTTCATTTTAGGCATTGATGCTGGTGAAGCTCATAGAGCAAAGACTGGCGATTATTACCCATTAATTGACATGGATATTAACCGTGATGGCTGCAAGCGCATTATCCGAGAGGTCGGCTTACCTGTTCCCCCTAAAAGTGGCTGTATCTGTTGCCCATTTACGCCTCCAAAAGAGTTTAAGAAAATGAGTAATGAAGACCCCGAGTCTTTCAGGAAGGTTGTTGGCCTTGAGAAGAATTGCAAGCGTTTTCCTGAGATGACTATATCAGTTAAACCCCTTGAGATTTTGGCTCATAAAGAAGAGGGTAACGGTGTTCTTTGCGATTGGATGGGGAAGTGCGCTTTCTGTGAGTGAGCAATACTGTAAAACTTGTGGCAAACTAGTTAAGCAAGCCACAGAAATTAGGTTTCAAGGTGTAATGTGTGTTTGTGATCCAACATGGGTTCACGTAAAAAGTGGGTGCGAGGCAGCGCGAAAACCCTATTATCACAAAGTATTGGTTGAAACCAAGACTTAGCATAGTGTTATTAGCATACGGTGACATTTTTCTATTAACTGGTGATTTAGTTGAGTTATAGTGCTAGAGGTGGAGGCAGTTATGGCAATAATAGGCGTAATCGACGTATTAGTAATAGTCGGCGTGGAAACGGTGCTCCTTTAGGTAAGCCCGAAAAAACTGCGGGTAATCTTGAGAGTGAACTTCATAATACTAATGGTTTGACTGAAGAGGATATGACCGCATCTATCAAGGCTATCCGAAACCGTCTTGAGAGTGGCGAAATTGATAAGGCTGATGCAATCAACGATTTGGCTGATCTTGTCTCTATCTATGGAGAAAAGGATTTTGCTTGGGCTCTGACATCACTTATGGGTTCTCTTAATTCTGAAGACGAAATGGATACGGCTGATATCATTAATTATATCGATGATTTCTTCTAATTTTTTCCGTACTTAAGCATAATTAACCGATATTATTTTTCTTATGTGATGTGTTTGAGCAAGAAAACGGTACGTGCTTCTGGGGTCACTTTGGGGTTGCTGATGCTGATTTTTTTCGGCTTAGTAGGGTGGATTTTTTCTCAATGCTCAAGCTCTAAACCCCAAAAGATGAATAAATATGACTCAAGTTCAAACGTCTAAACCTAAAATTATTATCGAGTTTGTTACCGGAAAAGAGTTTTGCCCTTACTGTCTTGGCACTAATTTGACTAAGACTGATTCTGAAGTCAAGTGCAATGATTGTGGTATGGGCAAATATTTTGATGGGAGGCGACTGCATTGACTGAAGCGGTTATGTTAGCTCCAACGATAACGGCTAGCGGCGCCCACATGGATGATTCTGTTGAACGCTTTCTTGAATCCCTAAAACCTAGCACCTCAAACACTTACCGAATTAGCTTCCAGAAACACTTCTTACCTTTCCTTGGCCAGTGGCAATTTAAAACAAGAACAGGTGATGTGCTGCAGTTCCGCACTTTCAAGGAAGTTCTTGATGAGATTACTCGGGATCAGCGCCGCGAAGTCGCAGACAAAGAAATGTTCGAGCGCGAATTAGTCAAGGCATTCGTCAAGTACGTGTCTGTTCAATCTCCCAAGAGCCAGACTAATCGTGTGGCCGCTATTCAAAGCTGCGCTAAATACTGGGGAGTTGTCATTACTACTAAATGGACTAACTTGCCGGATGCGACTGCGCAAACTGAAAGTTATGAATGGAGCCAAGAAACAATCGCCCAATTCAATGCTTTGCTTCGTACTCCCAAATATCGGGCTTTCGACGCTTTCTGTTATCAGTCTGGATTAGCTAAGGCTGATGTGCTAGCCCGACATTACCGTGACATTAAGAAGAATTATGAAGCGTTTGTCTTCAATAACGAACCTGTGGTTCCATGCTTTAGGGTGACACGTGGCAAAACTGGTGTTCATCATAACACTTGCATCTCTGACGAAGCTATGATGCTGACAAAGGTTTACTTTGACGTTATGTATGGAGAAAACGGCACTCCTGAACCAGATGATCGAATCTTTGACTTGGAAGAGCGCCCAATCAACGAGGTCTACGTCGACCGAGCTCACAAAATGATCGGTGACTGGCCATACAACTGCCCAATGGGTCCACACAGCAAACGTAAAGCGTTCCGCAATGCCCTTGTTGAGAACGGTTGCCCGAGCGAATATGCTGAATACTTTATGGGTCACGCACTCGGCAACATCGACAAAACTTATAGTACCAGAACGGCTGACGGTTGGGCTGAGGTCTATATGAAGTATAAGCAGCATCTTAGCTTTCCGATCTTGACCTATGAAGATGTTCGCAAGGCTTTGGCGAAGACGGCTAAATCAGCCGCTTTCATTGTGTCAACACGTGTTGACATGGTGCAATAAGTAAGCGTCGGGTGGCGCTAAGTCATCCGTACTTAATTTTTTTTATTTTTCTTGTACCTTTCCTTGGCGGGCGGAGATAATAGGCGGTGGCTCGAAGGAGTCATTGCCTTTTTATCCCTCTTGATTTTGCTACTCAATGGAATTTTTAACGTGTTAGCTCGGGCTACTCTGTTGATTTTTCTTGTGCATGGTGGTTTAATTGAACTGTAATGAACGTATGAGTTTGGCTAGTTGCTTGTTGGACCCTGATATTTCGGAAAATGCAAAGCAAGCGATTAGGCAGTATGCGTCTGAGTAACGATTTTATTACCGGGTAATATTTTAATCCCTTTTTTCCCTGTAAATTGTTATGTTTGGATTTTTCTATCGTGTATTTTTATGACTTCTAAACGGTTTAGAAAAAATAGGGTTCAGATAATTAATAACTGTTCTGAGATTGGTGCGGTGGAGCTTGTGGGGCATCCTTTGACTGTTATGGCGAAGGGGTTGGTTATGGCGTCACTTACACATGATGTTAGGCGGCGCGAAGGGAAAACAAGGTATATTGCCTCAAATTGATTTTTCTTTTGGCGCATCGTCGTCTTTCCAAGGGATAGCCAACACTGCGGGGAGATTGCATCTTTGGGAGTTGTCCTCTGGCGGGTGGGAACTCACCGCAAACACCTCTTTTTCATTTTACTACATTGTGGTAAAATGTGACCGGGGCACAAAATCGTTTTTCTATCGGTGAAGTTATGTCTGAAAACTGTGTTGAATGTGGCGCCCATGAGACTCGTACCTTCTTTGCTGATGAAGAGGTACGTTGGGTTGAATGCGCTGAGTGTGGTCATATTATCTGATAAGCGTTGTTAACCGATACTTTTTCTTGTAGGTGCTTAAAACGACTCTTCAATTGACTTTGGATGAAAAGAGCTTTGCTGTTCCCAAGGGACGTCAGAAAATACTTTGGGCTACTGCTCCTCAAGTCAACCCTGAAAAATTGGTGTTCTATAGACGAGTTCGTTTTGATAACCATCCCCTTTATGATTTGATTGAGAAAGTGGCGCCTGAAATAAGTGTGATGTACCCTGAACTAAGAGGGTATGTTATCGGCCTCAGAGTAAAACCGATGTCGTGGTGCAGTGCTTGTTGGGATCATCATGTTGATGAAATAGCTTTTGACAGTCTACCAAAGACTGAGTGGACTGAGCAAGAAGTAGGTGCAACCTTAGCGCATGAATTAACCCATGCGTATGAAGACAAAATTAAGTCAATACCAAGTGGCGAAAAAGCAACCGACGTTTATATGCTTTCAAAGGTGCCGTTGAAATTTTTGGTGAAGCCATGCTACTTAGAGTGCGCTAAAGAACCTTTTGAGCTATACCCTGAACGGGTACAAGCATTAGCAAGAGAAGCTATCATTAAAAGAAATGCTGGCTTGAAGCAATACATTCACTGGTTCGAGGATCAGGTTAACAAAATTTACTATGACATGAAAGGGGAACCGATGCCTAAGCGAACAAGGTTTAGCTGGGCTGCTTGGAAAAAAGCGCATCCAGAATAATCCGTACATAATTTTGGTTATAAGCTGTTTTTCTTTCAAGTGATTGTATGAGGAAATGTTCAAACTGCCATTGCAGAATAACTGAGTATTCAAAGTCTGGTTTGTGCGTTGATTGTTCGCGTCTTGCCAGAAAGCCTCAGCGTAAGCATGTGTGTTATATCAGTCGGCGTTTCTTATCCAAGCGGTCTGCTACGTCGAGTCTGAAATGCGGTTTGCCTTTAACCACTTCTTAGTTGATGCTTATGTGTTTGCCCGGTGGTTTTTTCAAGTTTGGTTTGGCTGTTTTGTTTGTGGCTTGTGTCTTGGACTGTGTGACTACGTTGCTGTGTGTGGGTAAGTATGGGGTGGCTGCCGAGCTTAATCCTTTGATGGCTTCTTTACTGGCTACGGGGCCTGTGTTGTTTGTTTTTTTAAAACTGGCTGTTTCTGGGATTAGTGTGGTGGCACTTTATTTCTGTGGTCGAGTGTCTAAACCTTTGAAGACTGATTTCTTTTCGCGGTTTACTCGATGCTTCTGTTCTGCTACCATTTTTGGTCTTGCGGCTGTTATGGTTTATGTTGTTTTGAGTAATGTGTTTGTCTTAGTCTGTTTTTGTTAAGTGCGGATTCTTTTTTCTTATACACTCTATCAGGGGATCGTGTAAAGGGGGTGAATTGGGAAATGAGGAATCTATCTAAACTACTACTTGGTGCTGTTGTTGCCGCTTTAGTTATTGGTTCTGCCGTTGCATCTTACACTATGACAAGCAACACCGTGACTGTTGTTATTACTGATCCAGTGCAGTTGACTTTAACCACAAGCCATGCTACTCAGGTTTCAGGGCAAAGTATTATGTTAACTGCTTGCATCGCTGACCAAGCAAATGGTATCACAGTGACGTTCTATGATAACGGTGTGGCTTGTGGCCAAGCTGTATCTTCAGGCGGCGGCTACGCAAAACTAACAATTGAGCCAAGTATGGGTACGCATAATTATTATGCTGTTGGGCTGCATCAGTAAGCCCTTTTCTTTTTTCTTTTGAAAAAGTAATGATTAAGCATAAGCGGCATCGTTTTCTTCCTTTCGTTAATTCAGTTGTTAGGTGGGGTCTTTCTTGTGCTATGGCTGGTGTTCGCTGGATTAAACAGACTGTTGACTCCTTTGAGGCGTCGACAAAAAATTAAGCTGCTGCTTTTAAAAATTTTTCTCTACCTACGCCTGATTCAGCGATGATGTGACTGAGGGTTCCTGATTTTAGTTCTTTGCTGTGACAGGGTACGGTGACTCGGATGGGGTGGCGTTGTTCTCTGTTGACTGTTGTGATGTGGCTGCCGTCGCGGTTCTCGATTTTAAAATTGAATTTAGCTAAAACCTTTACAACGTCTTTACCGTTGAGTCTGGGCAGCTTCGAGCTCATAATTATTTCACTCAACAGAAAAATTAATTTGTAACTTCCCTGAAAAAGCATGGACTTTTCCCATGCTTTGTATGCTTTAAGGGAAATTTTTTTTGTTGAAAAAAAATTAAAACGAAATATATTGCTTCGATGGGCTGGAATGATTTCCGCACTTAAATGTTATTAACAGAGTCTTTTTTCCATGTATGTTGAAAGCATGGGGGGAGGGGTCGAATTAGGAAATCAGGCGCGTTTCGCGTTTTTTGGGGGTTAGAAGATTTGGATAATAACATTATAACACCGCTATAAAATCGGATGGAACATGTTATGTTCTGTCCATTTTTCTATTGATGAAGAATGGGTCGACGTAAAACTGTAACTGTGGGCGAAGAATCCGTTTCAATGGTCACACACACTTTCTATGATAGCAAATCACACATCGAGATGATGGATGCTACAGCTAAAGCAATGGGTAAGAGCAGAAGTGCCTTTATTCGTTGGGCTTGCGATCCGCACATTGAGCAGCATACCAAGGGTGTGTTCACAGCGCCAGAGTTTGACCTTGCCGATAAAACTGTTGAGAGGGCTAAGGCTCAGAAATTAGAGGAGCAACTTTGTCAGCGTCTTCAAGAGAAGATTTTGCCTAAGTTTCGTAACCGTGATGCTTACTCTGTGTTGCGTGATTTTGCTGTGTCTTTGGGTACTGATGCTAACTTACTGAACGGGTTTCCCGAGGTCTTGAGTAAACTTAAGGTCTATCCCTTGACTGGTGCTGAGCCCTTTGACAAGCCAACTCTTCTTGACTTCATTCTGTACGGTGAGGCTGTGTTGCGGCGCCGGGCTATTGAGGCTGAGTTTGAGCAATACTTCAAGTGCCGTTTGACGGCTGAGAAGGGTAAAGTTTCTGCTGGGGGTGACGCGCCCCCTTTAGTAGTTAAGGCGCTAGCCGCCTAACTATTACACTGTTATAATCTTCTGTTAAACTATGTTTAGTGCGGAGCCGTCTTAGCTTATTGTTTGAGCATTTTTCTATTGTAATGCACACCTTTATGTGCTCCATGTTTGTATCTGCCCAACTTGTCGGGTCCCTTGAAGCGGCTGCCGATGAAGCGTAATCGGGCTGAGGCAGCTTAACCATTTTTCTTTTAGGATTGAAGCATAATGAATTTCCTTAATCATTCAAAACAAATTATTGGGGCACTTCTTGTTGTAGTTATCGTTTTTAGCGGTTTACTCGCTTACCGCATAAATGACTTATCCAGTAACAGTTCAACTGTGCTGGCTAGCGAATACACTTCTCTCGGGTTATCGGTCACTCCAGAGGGCAATACTTTCAAACTTGGAGTCAACGAATCAAAAACTTTCACCGCTACCGCAACTAATGGTACAGCACCCTTCAATTACACTTGGACCATAAACCCGTCAGCAAACTTTACCTTATCGATAAATGGTGAAAACTGTGAGGTAACTAATGCTTCAAGCCTACAAGTCACTGGACCCGAATTATCGCTAAGTTATCCACAGGCCACTGAAGAATATGTTAGCATCAGCGCAACCGTGACCGATAGTCAAGGCTTTTGTGGGTCTTTGCTTCAACCCATCATAGTAGCCGATCCCTACACAAGCCCCGGCTACAAATTTGAAGGTTCAACAGCAACAGCGACATACATAGTTCAAGCAGACGGTAAAGGCTGGTATCGCGCAATCAAAGGCTCAGATGGATCAATCGCTTTTTCATCAACAAGCGCAGCAGCAATTTTTAATAATATAAAAGGTAATAATCGTTTAATCAAAATCAATAATGGATTATACTCAATAGATTCACAAATTGATTTAACAGGCTATACAGGTTTAGTTTTTGAAGGCGAATCTTATGTAACTTATGGTTCCTACGAAACAGAGCTGACGGGGGTAATTTTACTAAACACTAATCCAACTGCTGATCAATCTTTATTCTATTTAAATAACACAGGCCGCCCAGTTCATCAATCAGTGAGTATAATTTTTAGAAATTTACAGTTGGATGGCAACTGGCGTAATAGTTATGTATCTTCTGGTATAACTGCCATTGCTAGTCGAGATATTGATATAACAAATTGCTACATCCATAGTTTTGCCAATAATGGGATAGCTTTTACCTCTGCATATTTTGAATTAATATCAAATTGTGTCTTAGGTTGGTCTGATACTGACATATTAACTACGGATAATTTTAACTCTGGTGATTGGCTACCTAATGGATATAACATTTTAATAGATGGTGCCGCCGTAACTGACATAACTTATAACATTATAGCCGTTGCAATGTATACGGGGATTCATTTAACGGGAGACAGTAATGTCGTAGAAAACGTGCATATTCTTGGTAATTTTATTGGTCAGAATGGAGGACTAAACAGCACCAGCGAAGGGTACGGTATACATTTAGATGGTAGCTCAAATTTCGCTATGGGACTAATCTTTATTGATGGGTTCAATAAGATTGATGCAAATAATCAATATGGTATTTATTCAAACGGCTTTAATATTCAACATGTGACAATAACAAATAATGATTTAATTCAAAATGGATTATATTGTCACACCGTTAAAACACCATATGGAATTTATATTAATAATACTGACACAAAGCCTTATTGTTATGATTGGATCATAACAAATAATCGAATACAGGACTTAGTTTCAGAGCCAAGCGGCACAAACAGTGTATATATTTCAAATATTGACTCAGTAACTCTTAATAATAATGCGCTTGTTGATGAACCTATAATTATTGGTGTGTCAAGACTTTGCTATACGAACAACTTTACACCTTCTTATACAGGTGATATTTCAACTTTCGGATATGGTGTTGGTATCAACGCTAACGCTTTATCAGTCGGAAATCCATACGGTAATATTATTGCAGCGCAATTTACATCATCTTTTTCTGGTATTCTATCAAATATGTCAGTTTATTTAGGGGCTGTTAATGGTCATAATGTGCGGGTAGCTGTTTATTCTGATAATGCATCTGCACCGAATGCCTTACTAGACGAAAGCGCCAGCACAGCTATGACAACAGATGGTTGGCAAACTATAACTGGATTCAATATTTCTATTTCCGCTAACACCAAATATTGGTTAGCTTTTCAAGTTGATAGTGCTTTAGTAGCTGACTATTATTCTCCGGGACCACCTTATTTGTCTACTGCAACTGCTCAAGCTTACGACGTTTTCCCAGATACCTTCCCAGTTACAACTCCGGCTGCTAATAATTTTGTAATGTTTGCAACAGCAATACGCTGAAAAATTTGAGCTAAACTTAATGGACCTCAGCGACTATGTGAACTGTAGCAGTAAATCTAGATAACCCCTTAGCTATAAGCAATTCTTCAATAGCAATAAAACTTGCTATTATACTGCTTGAGGGATTGATTCCCAAATATCCTAGTATGGTATAAAAGTAAACTGTAAATAGATTCTCATATTTACAGTCCAAAATTTTAAAATGATTGGCTCGAATCATCTCTAAAAGTTTTGTAGAAGTAAATCCATGTAAATGTAAGTCCGAGCGATTAATTAATTTCCAAAAACGAACTAGTTGATTTTTTAATGGATTATCGCTTGTGTTTTCAACAAATAGCACCTTCGCACCAATATTGGATACCCTTCTTATTTCGCTTAATACTCTTTGAAATGCTTGTTCATCTAGTAAATGATGTAAAACAGCAATAACTAAAATTGTATTAAACACTTTATCTTTTACGGGTATTATTGTACCGTCAGCTAAAATATATTCAGTAGTGTGGTTGCATCTTAAATTAGCTTCTGATACTTCTTCTCTTGAAATATCGAAGGCTAAAATATTTTGTTTCTCGTTGTTTATAAAATTCGATACTAAAATGGACCATTTACCTGACCCACAGCCTAAATCTAATAGATAGGTAGTTGAATTATTATTTAATAATGTCTCAATATCTTTAACGATTGATTGCTCCCATATTGTGATGTTTTTATGGCCCATTGCGAATAAGTGTTCTTTTTGCATTTTATTCTGTTCTCCGATTTATCTCTGAATTTTAGCCTATTAAGTTATTCTAATCAAACATTTTCTTTTCCATCGGTTAATATGCCTTTAGTGCGGATTTCTTTCTTCTCTTTTTTCTTTTGAGTCTTATGTGTGGAAGCAACGGTGTGTCTGGAGTGAACGCATAGATGGAAACCATTGTTGAAGATGGTATCTGCTGCGTTATAACTTCTACTTCCGACAAACCGTTGCTTAAACAGGGCGGGGCAACTAGGAGATTTGTGGGTAAGCTTGCATTCGGTGTCTGCGAAGCGGGTTTTCTGCTAGCGTTAGGCTGCACAATGTTGGCTAATGAAATTAGCACTTGGCGCTTCTGGCACTCCGTTAAGAGGACTCGAATCTTCTGGGAAAATGGGGAATGGTGCACAGTTGTCGAATAATGAACCAATTAAACTACCGCGAATTATCTGTTTGATTCCAGCTTTACCCTCTGAGGTGAAGCTTTCTACTTTGAAAAGCATCTTTGAACAAACAGTGCCTATTGACTACACTATTTTGCTATCCAAAAAGGTCAAGGAGAAACTGCGTTTTCCAGTCAAAATTAGTCTGGTGCTCAATGAGATGCTTAAAGACATAAAGCTGGAGAACTTTGATTATCTTCTACGGGTCGATACTGACACGGTTTTGCCACCGAATTTTATTGAAGAAAACCTGAAACTTGATTTGGATGCGCTTGGGTGGGGTTGTGCTGAGCTCATTAAGATTCCCCCATTTCTAAAGATTATGGGCGGCCTATTTCATCCTGAGCATGACGATGGGTATGTTCATGTAAAATTTCGGCAACTTGGCTTAACTTCTTCTCAGGAAGGGTACGCTGTGAAGCCTCTTTGTGTTCGTGAACCCGGAAAGCATCATGGCTCAAGCTGGTATTTCAGCCAAGGCGTTCTTGATTATCAGTATGGCTGGGACCCTGCTGGCATGTTGTATAATGCCTTTGTGGTTTTCGGCTTAGTTTATGCTCCCTTTGTAATTTACGGCTATGTTTATGGTATTGTTCATCGGATCAAGCGGTTTGATGTTGCTGCGTTGAATATGCAGCATTATTTCAGGAAGTATTGGCAGCTTGGTCGATGGTTCAAATTTGGTAAAGTTAGGAGAATGATAAAACTATGAGCGAAAACACAAAAATGCGTCAATTATTTATTTTCCACCAATTTAATGGTAACAACGCTGAGGCATTTTGCGATCAACATTGCCCATACTGCTATGGTGATATGTGCGATAAACGTGTGCGTGGTCACTTCTGGAATGGCAAAATCGACGCTTGGGAACAAGCCTTTGAACGCTTAGACCATCAACATGGCGATGCTGGAATATACTTTGTCTTCAGCTATGGTGAAGCTCAGTGGTCTAAGGGTTTCGAAGAATGCGTTGAGATGATTGGCAAACACCCAACTTGGACTCTTTGCATAGTTACAAACATAACTCGTTCACCCGAATACCTTATTAATTCTCGTCTTGGCCGAGAAAAGCGGGT
>Ga0172381_10001721_pt1 | contig 25069 bp, 26 predicted proteins | sample Leawel6488metaG_FD_119754 | JGI IMG/M metagenome (GOLD analysis project Ga0172381, IMG submission 119754) | Leachate microbial communities from a municipal landfill in Southern Ontario, Canada - Leachate well 64-88 metaG | ecosystem: Engineered > Solid waste > Landfill > Unclassified | place... | reverse complement strand
TCACATCACCAAAGCGTTCTTTGAGCTGTCGATATGTTTGTCAAGTCTGTCCCTTATATAGTTGATGCTTTCCCCGTATTCATCCTGATGCTTAATAATCATATCCAACTTCTCGCATACCCCCTTATGGGTAGCTTCACAGGCCGTCTTGTCAACCTTTGTCCCTGTCAGTAGCCCCATCCATGTTGTCAAAAGCGCCCCTGCTGCCCCGATCAAAGTTTTGTCCATGCCCTGCTCCTCAAAAGAATTGGCGGAACTGTATCAATTTATCCTATAGCTTACATACGTTGCGGCAGCCGTCTTAACCGTCCCCTCTTACATTGGTGGCTCCAATGTATCAACCACTTCTCCCGTCAGCTCTTCCGGTTCCCTCTCCATGCTGACCGCCCACCGCTGTAGATGTTCGATCCAGACAGCGTATTTAACGAGTTTCGGAGTCATATCGGCGCAGAGGGTTTCAATCTCCTTTGCGAAGGCTTCGGCCTCAGTCTGGTTGGTAAAAAGTTTGTATCTCATCTTATCGCCTCACTATATTAAGGGTGTAGGTGGCTACATCGGGATTGAAACTCGCCCCCACAAGATCGCTTGCCGTGAAGCCGGAGGTGGAGGGGGTGAGGACTTGATAAAGTTGCATTACTGTGACATCTGTCGTCCCTGCCGCTGCGTTCCTCAGATAAAATAGCATGTTTGCTGATCTCAGCGTCGCGTAACTTGTCGCGTTCGGGGAAAAGAAGGTTGTTGGCGTTGACGTAATTCTTGGGGAACAGTTTGCTTGTGAAGAAATAATCAGTTTATATAATTTATTAGCCCCTAAGGTTGCTATAGTTCTTCCAATCCCCCCAGCGGCAACAGTAACAAAGGTGTTTGAATCACTAATTGTCGCTGCCCCCTGGTTAGTCCAGATAGCAGTAAAATCCCATCCACTCAATAAATCAGTTGGGGTAGTCTCCCCCGTCCCCGCCGCCACCGGGTACATAGCCAACGTATTCGTGCCATCGCTCCAAGTTGCGGTAATCGGCACAGTGGCGTTCAGGATCGCCAGCCAGCGAAGGTCTTGACTGATCTGCGTGACGAAGGTCGGGGCGACGGTGCTGAATTTCGCGGTCAGGGAGGATAGAGTTACGCCGGTGCTGTATTTGATCGCCTTGATGTTGTCATTCACGGCCATAATCTGAGCCGTTGTCAGCCCCGACTGGATGCCCATGTAGGCCGCTGTTTCCGCCTCTATGCCATTCTGGGCAATATGGATCTGATCGTCGTATCCGATCTCCCTCATTGCATAGGAAGGCGCCGCGATCAGGGAAAAGCACAATAGAAATAGGAGAATACGTTTCATGTCGTCACTCCTTTATTTGAAATAAACCGTGTATTTCGCCGTTCCCGCGCAAGTGATGTCAACGTAGAGCCCGGTCCAGAATATCACCGGCGCCGGTGGTTTGATCGCCTGAATCCGGTCAATGGCCGAAGTCGTAATGACGGAAGTCGGGATCAGTTTCGTTCCGGTTGCCGTGATGCCATCGTAAACGTCCAGTGTGATGGCGTCCGAAGAATCGCTGACGACAATCACCCCTGAAAAATACCCCTGCCCGGTGTAGATCAAAGCGTCTGCCGTTTTCTGCCCGCTGGATCTCACATAGTCCTGCGCCCATGCCGCTCCTGCCAGCATCAGCACGATTGCCAAAATACAAATTGCCTTGAATCCTTTTTTCATTTTGAGCCTCCTGTTTATTAGAATGGCCGATTACCTTTCCCTTTCGGTAAACCTAATCTTCCTTGTTCTGGTTTTGGTTTGTTGGCCTTCATCGGGCCTTGATAGACCTGTCCCTTTGGGGTCAATCCAAAGGTTTCAGCTTCAGATAGTCCAGGTAGGTCTGCGGTATCAACTTTTACTGGTTTTGTTATGGAGTTGAAAAAATCAGATAGTTCTTTTAGTGCGGCTTCTTCGTTCTTGGGATCAATAAGCCCTTCTGCTCTAATTTCATCAATAAGGCGCTCTTTATGATCTGGTATACTTTTTCGTGCTGCTCTGGCGTCAATTTCGCCTCTGGCTTCAAGCTCTGCAAGTCCTTCTTCGATGTAGTCATTTTCCCATCTCCTGATCTGACGGTTAATCATATCATCTTGTTTAGTAGGAGTAAATATCTTTCTTGCATTTCCTTCGGATAACTCATTGAACAATTTAACGGAATCCCACGGCTTACCGTCCCTCGAAATAAAGCCGTCTTGATTAAGAAGGTCGGCGGCTTCGTCCATTGACATCCTTCCGTTTTTGCTTGATACGGCGGCTACGTCGCTCATTTCACGACTTCTATCTTTTGTCCTGCCTATTCCCTGATAACGTGTCCATGCGTCTCCCGATAGGTCTTGAAATTCAGGGCCAAGCCTGACTTTTCCTGCCCTTTGTAAATAGGTAACAAGGTTCTCGGCGTTGCTCCCCGATCCTGCCGCTATTGCGGTCAATCTCCCCCTTTCCGCCGGTTGCGGGATTCTTCTTTCTATGGTGGTAAGTGACGGCTGGACTGCATCCCTCAATTCAAATCCCTGCCCCGCGGGAATCGCAAGACGCGCCCCCGCCTGCTGTGGTGCGGGTAATCCGAGGCGTCCGGTTGATGTTGCTTCGGCATTGATAACATTATCCATCGCTGGCCTGAGAATTTCCGGGCCGTAGGGTGCGCCCACGGGGACGCCTCTTAGTCTTCCACTCACCACTGGAGCGACTTCTCCCGCTGCCATCGGTATCGGCCCAAGTCTCCCCGATCCTGCCGCCATGGCTTCGGGTTGCAATACGTCGGTCATGTCCCCAAGGTATCCTTCGAGTGCGCGGCCTGTTGCTGATCGAAGGCCGGGTTGAACAGTCTGCCTGTTCAATAATGATTCTGCATCCGAAAACATGCCTTTCACAATTCTGTCGGGATTGTTCAAAAACTTGAAATATTCCTTGATTCCTTTCCCGGCAACGCCTCTGGCAATAAGGGTGGGGTTCATGGTCAGGACTCCGCCGACGATTTCCCCTCCTGTGAATATGTCCGTGAAGTCAAGAAGCCCTTTTGTATTCCTTCTCGCATTTACGACGGCCCGGTGATTAACCTCTTTTTCCAGCGTCTTTAATGCACCATAGGTATTCTTTAATCCTTGATATCCCGGCCCCACGGCGTTCATAATATTGCTGTCGAGTTCCTCTCTCATCAGGTGTGCTACTGAGGCGTCAACTTGCGCCTTCGCCCTGCTAACCCTGCCCTCATAGAATCCGCTTAAGGAGTTGTTAAGGTCGGCTATTCTTGCCTCAATAATGTCCGGGGGTTGGCCGTGAAGCTCATCAATTTCCGCCTTCAAATCGTAGGCGTATTGTCTTACCTGTGGGTTGTGTTTCAAGTCACCCGCGACGTCATCCAGCTTAGTCAAGATTTTATCGGCGTCGAACAGCGCCCCAGCTTCCCCGGCTTCCGTTGCCATGGCGTGATATTGCTGATAAATAGACTTCTTGGATTGGTCTATGGCCTCCGAAAACTGCTTGATAGTCTTGGGAAGTCCTGTGACCGCGTTTCCGTCAATATCGGTCAAGGACAGATTATCTTTATTATCGACTATGGTCTTGACGGCGTTCTTTGCCTTCTCATAATATGCCTTCACCTGTGGAGCCGTTCTTTTGCCTACCACTGTGGGCCTGATTGCCTTTTCAATTCCTTTGCCGATGACTGATGTTAATTCCCGTTCAAGCATTTCCGGGGTCTTTCTGAGGGCAAGTCCGGCAACGTCCCGCCCGATATTAACGCCTTCTGCTCCTACCTTTAATGCGCCTTTGCCTGCTATTGCTCCGGGGTAAAGCATGGTTGCGTTTGCAAGATCACCAACGTCGGTGCGGGTTCCTTCGGGTAATGCTCCAAAAGCCTTTGCGCCTGCCTTGACAACAGGATTGCCCGGTAAGGATTGGCCTATCATGTCAACGGCCTCACCTAAGAACGGAGTGGCCTTGATTGCCTCCATGCCAACATCCCCGACAAATCCGCCTAACTGCCCGGCGGTATTCATCAGTTCGCCTATAGAAGGAATTGCGTTCCCGATACTACCCCGCCCGCGTACCTTCGGATTAGCAATAGCATTGATCCGTTTCGTTGCCGCTTCCCCTATTCTGCCCATAAATCCCGGCTTAGTATCTGGTGCGACTTCAAGGCCGGTTGAGGGATCATATTGAGGGGTTTCGGGTGCGGGTTGAGTAGATTCAGCGCCATATTTAGACTTGAAATCGCCTACGACAAATTGAATATCGGCCTCTGCTTCGCCGTTCTGCGCCATCTGTTGGACTATACCGTCTAACTGTTGCCTTCTGTTTTCAGGAAGCATTTCGTCACCTTAGTAATTATATTTAGTTCTCAGGTTGTCCGCTTTGTCCGTTGCCCTGCGGTTCTTGGGCTGTTCTGGGGCTGTTTCTGCCTGTTGCCCCGTGCTGATGTCAATTTTATAACCCTGCCCTGAATAGGTCTTTGCTTTCTCGGTCTGGAGAATATTTATTTGATCTTGGAATCTTTTCAGCCGCGCCATGAAGTTCTTTTCGGGTAAGTTTTCATCGGGCAAGAATTTGACAAGCCTTGCATATTCTTGCTCATTTATCTGTGCCCCTGATCTGGCCCTGAGTAAAGCATCCTTCGCATCCCGGACATATGAATAAAATTGGACCTGATTTTCTGGCATATCAATAAACTTTTCCTTGACGCCGTAATATCTACCAGCAACAGGTCCCACGTAATCAGGTTTGAATAACGACTCTATCTTTTGAGTGGTCCCGATAAGCCCCGCTAATGCTCCAAACTCTTTCGCTGCTCCTTCGGGAAGTGGCTTGCTTGGCATTTCTTCGCCTGTGCCAATCGGCCTGAATGTTCCGGCTCCCGGCCCTTTGGTGGCAAAAGGCATGATTCCGCCCGTTGTGGCTACAGGAGTGAATTGGGGGGCCTGTTTATTTTGGGAATATTGCGCCGCTGCTGTTTGGACTAGTTTAGATCCTTCGGGGGTCGCATACCAATCAAGAGCTGCCCTTCTTATTTTTGGGTCAGTATAATATCCCTTGAACATTCCGCCTAGGATTGTATCAAGTTCATTTGCCACATTGATTTCTTTATTGATTTTAGCGCCCATGAGTGCTTCTTCCTGCCTCTTGCTGGCCACGGTCTCCTTGAAAACGCCACTATCATAGAAGGTGCTGCCATCTGGGTCGGTCATCATCTGGTTATACAAATCCTTGAATCCCTGTTGCTGTTGCGGTGACAGCTTCTCAAATTCGGGGCTCAACATGTACTTTTCCCCCCTGCCTGCCATTTCCGCTTTCTGTCCGGAGTAAGAGCTCTTGGAGGCTTGGTAAGCATCCCAATTCGTAGTTTGAGGGTTCGCCGTTGCCACTTCATTGATGGTGTTGAACATGGGTTCAAGGACTTTGAGCGCCCCTTCCCCGTATGCTTTGGCTGTCATCTTCTTTGAGGTTACGACATCAGAGGGATTAACCACCTGTTGAAACTTCGGGATAGGCGGTTTCTTTGCAAGTTCCTGTTGCATCAATTCAATCTTCTGTTGTTCTGTCCCCGGTATGAATCCCGGTTGCCCCGGCGTCCCGATACCATGTTGAATCTGCCCAACCCTCATCGTTTCCTGCTGAGCGAGATCCGCTAAATCCGTCCGCCGTTTTGTTTCTGCAAGTTGGGACGCCGCCTGATCCCATCCGATCATCGTATTGACGGGGGCCAATACCTGATTTAAGTCCAATCCGCCCTGATAGAATCTATTACCGTATGGCATTATCGGCCTCCTTTGTTTTCCCTTGCAATCTTCAAACAAGTGCTTATAATAATGGGCATGAAACGGATCGCTTTCGTGGTCATTGTTTTGCTCCTAAGCGGGTGCGCCGCTACAAATAAGGCAATCTACACTTCTCCTCAATATGTCAAAGATAGGGCGGATCTTGTCTTTGCAGATGTCGTCAACTGCATGAACGCAACCGGAAACGTCCAGACCTACAATCTTTTTCTGATGGAAGAAATGAACGCAATGGTTGACATCTACAATAATGTCCTTATTGCCGAAGGGTTTTTCTATAACTACGATGACAAAACCATCTCCTTTATTCTCGCCCATGAGATTTCTCATGCCAAGTTGAACCATCCCCGAAAAGGTACCGCCCTCAGTGTTGTGACTACGGGAATATTCGTAACTGCCGGGTTCTTTGTCCCCGGTATTGGCCTGCTTAACCATGCCGTTAATCCTCTTGCTACGAAAGCATACGGGAGATCCGCCGAACTTGACGCTGATAAAATGGCGTCTGAAGCCGCGACCCGTTGTTTCGACCTTTCTATTGAGGAACAGGTTCATATTTTTGAAACCCTCCAATCGGATTCCGGTGCCACTGGTGGCGGCTTCTGGGCTGATCATCCTTCATGGGAAGATCGAATCGATAACATAAGGAAATCTCCTTAAAACCCGAAGCTGAACGGTTCAGGTGCTTTTTGTAACGGCGATCCGGGGGCGCGAGTCCAAATAACCTGTCCGGAGCTGTCTATCGTATATTCTCCCCTGGCCGTGTCTTGCGCTATCTTTTCCGCTATCCTTGCCTGCATCAGTCTATTTGCCTCGTCTACCCCGGCCTGGTCTCCGTATATGCCATATTTGCCCATTTGCTGTGCGCCGCCGCCGAACATTGAACTGAGTTGGCCGCCGCCTTGATTAATTATATTGGGGACTTGCTCAATCAGTTGATTGACTCCTGCCCCTGTTGGACTTTTGCCGCCTCCTAACGTGACACCGAGATCCCATAGAGCATAAGCCGCTCCCATTGGGCCTACAACACTTCCGAGAGTTTCCCCGGCCAAAGCAGGAGCCGCGCTTACTCCTAATTCTCCTGCCGCTGCTGGTGCCGCGTATAGTGAGGCCGCCGGGGTGAGAGCGGGTGCCGATGATTCCAGAACCGGCGCTCCGTACCCTAAGCTCGCTGCGTAAGATGGCGCTCCTCCAAGTTGGGCTGCCGCCGCTTCTCCTGCTGCGGTTGCCGCTTCGCTTATTGGTACTGCTTGCCCAAGGGTTCCGGTAGGTGCTACTTCGGGAGTAACGGGCGCATCGATTTGAAATACGCTTGGTTGAGCCGCTTCTTTTGCCTTGGCTAAGGTTTCGGCGGACTGTCCAAGGTTTACAACCGGCTCCGCTTGAAGGGGCGGTGTCTCTCCCAAAGCATTGAGGGCGGTGTCAGCACTTGGATTGACAGGACCTTTGCTCCATGGCATTTCAGGTTTAGGGCCGCCCATCCAGTCGTAAAACTTCGCCCCGGTCATCGCCGCCGATAAACCAGTCCCGACATTCTGCAAGGTTGAGGATGACCCGGCGGCGTTCAACTGTTCTTCGGCAATCCGCTTTTGTTCTGCAAGGGACTTGGCGAACTGATCCGCTGAGGTTGCCTGAGTAATATCAAATTGGCTTTTGTTCTGCGCCTGCTGAATATCGAACTGCTTCCCGGTCAATGCCATACTCGCCGCGTTCTGGGCTTCCTGTGCTGCCTGCGCTTTCTCCGCAAGAGTCTGGGAGGCCGAGGATAGATCCCACGCTCTATCGGTATTGGAGGCGTTCAAGGCGTCGGCAAAATAGCCTGAGCCGAGATTGTTTATGTCCTTCTTTGAATACTTCGTGCCGGTGAGCTGAGACCTGTTTTTCAGACTGGCCAACATCGACGCGAAACTTCCATATGGTTGGTATGATGCCATCTTACGTCCTCCTTAATTTGTACGGGTCGGCATAAAGATACCCGCCTGCAAGTGCGCCTCCCAATCCCAATTTCAACCAGTCATTCCTTCGCATCCGGTCGGCCTGAGATATTTCGTCATTAACCAGCCCTTGCTTGAAGGCGAGTTCATCGCTAAATTGCTGTGCCTGCTGCCCGGTTCTCGCATCGAATTGACGGCCTTTTTCTGCTGTTGAAACATCGAATTGCCCGCCCCTCTGTGCAAGTTCAGCCGCGAATTGAGATTCCTGCGCCGCCTGTTTTCTCTGGGCCAAAGTTCCCGCCTGCTCCTGCAATCCCAACTGAGCATCCCGGTAATTCTTTTCGCGGGTGTCGGCCAATGATTCAGCCACGATAGGAGCAAGATCGGGATTAACGAGCCCTGCTATCTGCGCCTGCCTTTTCATCGCCATGAGCCGGGAGACTAAATCTTGACTGCCGGGTGATCGTTGTAAGTATGCCATTTGTTCACCTTATCGTCTGTTGCGGTTGATAATAAATCCCCACTCCCAAAAGTTCCATTCCATCGGCTACGTTGGTAGTTGTCTGAAATTTAAGGCTTTGAGAAAGCCATGGGCCGAGTATGGTTGACTGCGTGTCATAAAAGGTTGTGGATGCTGACGTTATGATTGCCGGTCCCATTTGCCCACTGACCCCGGAAGTCGTGATAACCTTGTCCCCGTAGTGGCTGACGGTCAGATTACCCATGGCCTTTTTCTTCCAAGTCGGCCTTAAATATTTGATGGTTGACTTGTAAAGCAATGGCGCTTGGTTCCCGAGAATCATATCCTTGGTATGCAGATAGCTGGTGATATTGGCAACCGAGTTCCAGTTGTTCCCGTTTTCGAGGCGATAGACAAATCCATCCTTTCCGCCGCCGTAGGTGTATCCAGTTCCTGCCGTGCTGAAAACCTGCCAGCCTGATTGAAGTGGATTTGCCCCGGTTGCGTTCTCCCGGTAGATCTTTGTCCATTCCTTGTATTTCAGCGAGTATTCCAGTTCCGTATTCAGGAAAGTAGCTGCGGACCCTGACGCTATCAATATTTTATAGGAACGGGTTGCCGCGTCATACCATCCGACTGATCGACTTTGCCATGCTGCGGGTATGTAGCGGCTGTCATTGGGGTCGAAATAAACCTTGATGTCGTCGGAGATAGGAACGATGGTTGCCCCGTCCGACATGACAATCGCTTTATCAGATTGCCAGATGGCCACGGTTCTTTTAACATCGGCGGATTCCGTCATTTCGGCGCTGACCATTGAGAGCGGGGCCACGCATCCGATGTTTGTTGACATCTTTTGCAGCACCCAATTTGATGGGTCAGTTCCTGAGAGGCGATAAGTTTCATTTCGTTTTGCGACAAGCATCTGCTCAACCGCCGTGTTGGTGTAAATATTGTAGAGGACAACGGCGGCGGTCAGCTCCTGTCTGTCCCCGAAGGTGATTTCCCCGTAATCGTCACCATTCATTATGTCCGGGGCGTTGTAAGTGGAATAGATCGCCTTATTTTTGTCGCCCGATTTCTCATTGAACAGGAAAAGCCGGTTCTGAAAAGTCTCGCTGAATTTATAGGAGCTTACGTCATCAGGGTAGGCAATGCCTGTTACTTCCGAGACCTTAACATCGGCGTCAAGATTCCCGGCGAACTGAATCTTGTAATAATAAAGCGGATATTCGTCGGATATTGCTCTCTTAAATTCCGTACCCTTGGCGGCACCTTGAAAGCTGACTACGCCTCCCTTGCTCATTGAAGTGGTTGCAGTTGCCGTTACATCATTTAAGGCGCCTACTCCCTGCCAGTCAGCGCCATTCCAGAAATACAACGCCATTTGGGTTGAGGCCGTGGAGTTTTCTGAACCGGCCACAAAGGTGAAGTTTATCCCCTGCTGAGGATTAAGGAAACCAAGATATATTGCGTGTGTGGTCTGAAGACTGCTGAAATCCGCATAGGTTGACTGAGAGCCGTCATTGACCTGATTCGTGTAATCCTTGTAAGTGGTTCCATCGTATTTGAGGCATTTAACTGTGTATTCTTCGACGCCATCCCAGATATTCTTGAGGGTCTGCATGGGGGAGTCAACGGTAACATAATAGATCGACGCCTGCCCTGCATCAAAACTGAATTGATACCAGTAAAGCGAAAGTCCATTGATGTATCTTGCCTTTGCCGCCCCGGAAGCTGTCCAGTTGATCGTTCCGGTGACTGCCAAAGTTGCCCCGGTGTCGGTGTTATCGGTGACGGAAAGCGTCGTCCATGACGCTCCCTGCCATTCCTTGACGGTCATTGTGGAGGCAACGGTATTTCCTGATGATACATAGGCCTTGATTCCTTGGAGGGGTCTTTTCGAGCCGATGAGGAAATAGTTTGATGCGTTTCCGTAGGCTTGCGTCGGGGGGGTAAATGGCGCTGTCCATCGCGCATTTCCGTTTGTAAATCGGAACTCGTCAATAAACCCGTGGAAATATTCATAACCTCCTGATGCTTCGGTTGTTCCTATTAAAAGATTCCCGGCTATATTAGGAATATCGGCTGCGCTTGTCGCAACGAGTCCGGTCAGCGAACCATTGATAGTAAAGGCAAACTTTGTTGCGTCTCCCGCCCAACCTCTGATCAAAGCGATATGATACCAAGTATCAACAGAAACGGCAAAGGGGGCTGTTATTAGCGTTTGAACAGCGCCGCCGCCTGTTCGGTATTGGAAATATAGACGATACGTTCCGGCATCATTATATAAAGAACAATGAACATAATTGTCGTAATCTGCGATCTGTTCCCAAATTCCTGCAAAGGCACCATTGGCCGGCAACGATGTAAATTGTATTCTAAAATCAATGGTAAATAGATTTGTCGATAAAATATAATTTGCTGAATCCGCCGTTAAAAGGAAGGAATTGCCGTTAAAATATCCAGAAGACCCGCCAAAGACGGAAGCCGTTGGCGACGTAACGGCGTTTGTTGCTGCCACAGCGGCGGTATATGTGGAGGAATCAACAAAGGTTGTCCCGCCGTCTGTTCCGTCCATGTGCAACAATAGTCTTGTGGAAGCGTCGATGCCCCCCGCAGTCTGCAAGGTCGCCACCTGGTCAGCGGTCTGCCGGGTGTTACTCAATATTTCCGAGTAGTCGTTGGAACTATCGACGGTATATGTGACTGTTGAGGCTGAGGTAATAAAACTCGTCGCCTCGATCTCGATCCCGCCCCATATCAGTGATTCATCGCCATTGGAGGCAACCATGTTCCCGCCGGGAGCGGAACTGAATCTCCAGATATTCTCATAGGCCGACGGACTCCAGAGGGAAGTAGTTGAGAAATTGCCCGTTCCCGGAATGGCCGTTGTGTTCTGAAATAGCTTTCCCGCCGTTGGAGTAGTTGAATCAGCGGCGTAGGCTATGACATGGCTTTCCGCCGGTTGATCCTTATGAAAGTGGAAGCCATTCAGAAGGTAGGAATACGAGGTCCCGCCTGTCGATGGGGCGCTGGTATTGATTGCCGTATGTCCCGAAACGCCCTTGAAATGTTTGCCGTCCTTGCGAAGATTCTGAATGTCCTGAAGGCCGAAGTCGTCAAGGAGCATCGCATCTTCAGAGACTACCCATTTGCCCGTGAAAGGGAAAACGTAGGGCGCAAGGTCTTGGGATCGCACCGAATAGGACAGGGTGACGAGGGATAGGATGACAAGGAATAGGGCGGTTAATTTTTTCATATCAGAAACATTCCGCTCCTTTCGTCCTTCTTGAATTGATGCCACCATGCCCGGTTGTAGGTCTTGATCGCGTCTAACTGCATCTTGTAAAGTCCCGGCCATATTACAGCGTTTTCTATCTGGATTTGCCCGTACTGAACGAGCCGGGCAATCGAACCGCTTACGATTGTATTGTGGAATTCAAAAGGAAGTTGAGGGACATCGGAGGCCGCCGACATTGGAGCCATGACGGTTTCCGCCCATATCCTGCCGTTGTAATTATCGTCGGCGAGCGGATACCAGAGGATACGGTCAGTTTTCGCACCCGCTGTGGTGTAATTCTGTACATGATGATGGCGGGTTGGCTTTGAATAGTTCCCGGTGTCCATCCATTTCGCATCCTTCTCAATTTCGTCGGTTGAGATTGGGTCAATCAGGCCATTGTAAAGCTGCCACGAAAACGATTGAACCTTGGCGATTGACTTTGAGAGCGTCACGCCCCGATGATAGGCAGTTCCCGCTGTGCCGACTGCCGTATATCCTGAGGTATCTATTTTATTCCCCTGGAGGTCGTACATTTCATAAGTGCCAGCCGCCTTGTTGGTGACGACGATCTGCTTATAATTGACCTCAGACATCCCGGTGACTACACCAAATTGAACAACATCCCCATTTGCGAACCCATGATTTGCTGAAGTGACCACGCCGGGATTCGCCTTCGTGATTCCGGTGATCACCGCCGAGTCCTTAGTGTTGGCCCCGTCGATCATGTCCATAAGCCAGAAAAGAGGGAAGATGTCATCGCAGACAAGGACCTCATTCAGGTAAACCATGTTGATGACGGCCTGAACTTCTGCAAGGCGGGTCTGGTTCATATCCCCCATTGCCTTGCAAATCTGGTCACTGATATTTGAATAGGTTAGAAAATTAGCCATTATTATCCCCTTTTATCCTATCCGCACCTGTCCGGTCTCGATAGCCTCGCAATCGCTACCCTGTTGTATAACTCCGCGTCCTTCTCCTTCAGTACGACCTTATGGGTATCATCATACTTGGATTTAAGATTCTCCAGCGCCTTAGAAGCAGTATCACCGTAAATAACAGCTTTGATGTGATGTTGCCGTTCAGCCTTCCCCTTCTTCCTGCCGCTAAATTCTGCGTCCCAATTGCGAACCATATAATTCCTTTCTTTATCCAAAATACGTCATGACGAAACTCATTCCAATTACGAATACAGTGAAAAGACAGAAGATTAGTATTTGAATTGGTAATGATATTTTTTTATATTGCATTTTGTTTCTCCCTTTCCATCAATCCCGCAATCAGGATGATTATAAAAGCCGATGGTGCAAGGTGCAGACTATAATTGCCGAACATATTGATCAGGATGATTATGAAGGCCGTGAACAGCATCCGATTGCCTCGGTAGGCTGTCAGAACGTACCCTACAAGCAACGATGCCCCGATTGCCCCGTACTGGTGAAGGCATTGCAGCCATTCATTGTGAAGGGGGAAAGGACGACCCCATCCCGCACCCGGTCCCATCCCGCAAATCATGGTAAACAGGTTGTAACGCAACTGGTCAAGAGCCTCTAACCAGAACGGGAATCTTCCGTTTCCGTCTGTGCTGATAGGGTGATAGACGAGGACATAGTAAAGGCCGAAGAGTGCCAGGAGGGAGCCGGTGAGTATTTTTATCCTCTTCGTGGCCTTGGGATAGAAAAAAAACATAATGCCGATGATTGCCGGGATGACCGCCGATGCTGTATTTGCAAGAATGAGGCAGGGAACGATCATGATTAGTCCGTAAAACCAAGGCTTCCTGAAAAAGAAGGGCAAGGAAATTGCCAGATAAGCCGCAAGAAAATTATTGTTTCCTAGTGTGCCGGTGAGGGTATGAGGATCAAGCCGGGGAACGGCCATATGGAATCCATAATTGACCAGCCACAAATAAGGGTCAATCCATAAGTATTGACAGAGGGAAAGGGCGGCTTGTAAAAGTGCGGATATGCAAATCAGGTTATAGAAAGTCTCGGTATCAATTTTGCTCTTAGTTACCAAGACATAGATCAGTGAGCCGATGAAAATATAGGTCAGGGCATTGAAAGCGTTTTTGATGACGATTGCCGACATTTCCGGGTGCATAACGCCATAGGTAAGGATGAAAAACACCCAGAGGCATACATACCCGATGAAAGCCGAAATCCATTTATTCTTAATCAGCATCGTAACCATAGCGACGCCGAAGATGAAAAAGGCGAACTGGTGACTGACATGCGCCGTTACAATGCCCCTTGATAACGGAGCTGCCATCAAAGTGACCATGAACGGCAACAGCAAGAAGCAGAACGGCAATATATTATTTTTGTTGAATATCTTCTCTATCATTTCTTTCATTTCCATCATCTCCCGGTGATTTCGTTTCTCTCCCTTTGCCTTCCCAGATCAGGCATCCTTGGCTTTTGCATCCTTCGATTCCGTGAACGTCACATATCATTTTGAGCTTTCTTGAAAGGGGAGGCAAGGTTCCCGGCCCTGCCTCCCGGTTAAGGTTATCTCATGCGGGTAAACCAGTAATGGAGGTATCCCGCGCCGCTTGCCGCGCTGTTGCCTGTGTAAACAAGAATCCCGGAAGCATCGGTGGTGATGATAACCGGCTTTCGGGTAAGGCCGCCGCTTGACAGATGATTTGCAGACGAGGCGCCCGTCCCGGTGATTGCCGTTGCCAGCAGCGCCCCGTAGGTCGTCACGGGGTAGTAATCAACGGATGTACCGGAAGTAATGAACCCGGTGTCCGCCGTGTATCCTGCCGTGGCCGTGGAAATATCATTCCTAAGTCCGTCTGAATCGTAGGTCTGCAAGCCAACGTCGAGCGTTCCTGATACCGTGGTCGTGACCGTTTCAACCCGGACATCGGATATCATGGTATCGGCAAGGAAATTGATCCCGGTGCTTTTCTCGTTGGTCGTGCTGTCCGTCCACCAGATTAACCCGTGGTGCTCAATGTTTGGTCGCTCGTCAATCACAACTGTATGGGTAAACCTATCGAAATTCTTTACGAAAGTCGAATACCCGCCCACCGTGTCGGTGACGATCAGATCAACATACCGGTCAGTGGTTGAGTCCGTGGGGTCAATCCTGAACCTGATTTCACCATCAGTTGCGAAAACCGTGGTCGTAATCGGATTCGTTTTTGAGGCCAGGGACTTTGAGCCAAAAGCGTACAGAGTTTCCGCCGTATCGCTTCCTTTGGCTAAAACCTGATAGGTGATACCCGTTGTGGCCCTCGAAAGGCCCGGTGAGCCGTCGGCGTTATAGTTGCCCGACCATCTCATTACTGAGGCGCTCATGTCCTGAATGGCTGCAAATGAAGGAGCGGCCACAAGCAGGATCAGGAGAAAGGCGGTTAAGATACTGAATCTTTTCTTCATTTTCGTTTCCCTCCTACAAATTAAGGGTTAAATTTTGTCAGGGCATTTCCGGCGATATTCCCTTTGCTGTCTTCAACTTGCATCAGGATATTGGCCGTGTCCCATAAAGCCTCGTAGTTGCTTCCACTCGGCACCGCGTCAGTGTCCAGCTTTGCCGTCAACACATGAATCGAATGGACAAAGCAGTAGATGATATCGACGAGTTGCAGATTGTCGATTCCGCCCGGCCTGATCCATTGTGTCGTGCTGACTCCCACCGTTGAACCCACCTCGTTTTCTATCGTCCATAAATAATGAGCGGTATAGACGAGGGCTTCATAAGTGACGCTTGACGGCGGGGCTGCATCGGCGTCAATCTTCTCCGTCAGGGTTTCCATCATCAGGAACATCTGGTAGATGGTTTGGATGATTGACCTCTGATTGATTCCCGTGGGGCTCATGCTGAAGAAGGTATCCTCTTTGCCGGATACCGCGTTCATCACAACGTCCCCGCGAGAGTTCTCTATTTTGCCGTTAAAGATCGCGGTAAAACAGAGGGCTTCGTAATCAGTATCGGTTACATCGTCCAGATCCAACTTCGCGCAGATTCCCTGAATGGAACTGACCACCGCGTAAAAACAGTCAACGAGGTTTCGCTTACTGACCCCTGAGGGTTTAATCTGTACCTCTAAATTGGACATCTTTCACCTCGTCATATTTCAGTTGCCCCGAATTGAGTTTCGGGGATGTGCATTGGTTCCTCGCCAGCGGTAATCATATCCGCCGCTTTTTCCATGTCCTGTTGTGGTTTCATCAGCCTGAGGAAGCATTGTTTCAGCCTTCCGCTCTGATCTTTATCAAGGAGTATGTACGCCTCGTCGACGATGATATTCCCTTCCCTGGTCTTCAGAAAAGCCAACTGGCAGCGAATATAGGGATCAGGGACCAATGCCCCATAGAAATCCCCGCTCGCCGTCTTGATCAGGGTTGAAAACTGCATGGTCACGTTGGGCGCTGAGTTGCCCTTCGCCATGTCCTTGATGGATCGGCTGTGATACGTCTTCCGGTTCCGGTTGGCAGGGTCTTGGGGAACGGCTTTGTGCAAATGGTTGTGAAGCACCCAATCAGTGAGATTATATTCCGTGGGAACCAGAATCACCTTGCCGTCCTTACCTTTCATCTGCCGCCCGTCTTTGGTTTCTGCGGCCAGCATTTTGAATTTCTGAACCGGGTATCCATCAAACGGGTGCGCTACCCTTGCCGCCGACTGCGGAAGCACCTCTACTTTCAGCTTTGAAAGATCAAGGCTGTCAAACTCCGTACCCGCGCCCTCAAAACCTAGACTTCCCTTCGCATCAACAGGATTAATCAATTCTTTCTTCATTTCATTCCCTCCCAGGAATCCCGTAGTTTGGTGGCAGACAGGGGGCCGGGAGTTGCCCCCATTCGATCATCACGGCCAGTGGCAATCTATCTGCCAAATACTTGCTCATTTCTTACCCTTCGGTTTCGTTGCCTTCGGTTTTTCGGACGCGGCAACGACCTTCTTCGGTTCTTCCTTCACCTTCATTTCGATTTCAAAAGGTGATTCGGTTTCAAAATCAACCGGATTATCCAGAGGCACAAAGCCCTTGAAATTCCCTACGATTCCAGAAACTTCAATTTGTACCCAAATGCCGGTTGCTTCCTTTTTTGTTACTCTGACAACTCCCTTAACTTTCATAACGCCCTCCCTTAGTTGTTGCTCCGATACGTGTCGACGGCGATATAGGAGAGATCGGCGGCGTTCATAACCAGCTTCGTCACGCCCAGAATTGCGCCGATGCAGTACCCGGTCTTGTTCTGGTAGTCGAAAGTCTTCTCCTCCCAGATCTTCTCTTTCGAGTAAGCGATTCCCAGGCACTGAACGCCCATAAACGACGCCTGCGCCCCGTTAATGGCTCCGGTTCCCCAAGTCGTTGCGATTGCAACTCGCGGGTGCTCATGGATCGGAACATTCCGATGTACGCCCAAGGCCCCGGTGAAGATCGGGTTATCCGTTCCTGCCACGGCTGCGGTCATCCGGCTTTGATTCCATGCTGCATCCCTCTCCATGAGATCTGCGGCCTGGTCGGGACTGATGACGATCACACCCGGAACCTGCTTACCTTTATAGGTCGGGCCGGTAATAAGAGGATTCGCCTTCTTCGCATAGGTGACGCACTTGCTGATCAAAGCGAGGGTGAAATAATCCCCGGCCTCAATGTCAGTGGTTGCCGCCGCGTCTCCGCCGTAGATGGTTTTGGTTGCGCTGGTCTCCATGGCGGTGAAAAGAAGCTGGTCAATATAGGCTCCATACCATCGGGCAAGGAGTTCCTTCATCCATTTCCGCATATCGAGCTGAGACCGCATTTCCGTTTCACGCCCGGCGGTTCTGATGGCCTGCCTGATCTGCGTGATGACGATAGAATCATCATAGACGGCGGGAGCAACTTCATTGCCTTCCATCGCACCATCATTAGCCACTCCCGATCCGCTGATTTCCCTGATCTGGAATACATGAACGGTATCGCCGCTATTTCCGGTCAGTTCGGGGCGTTCCATGACGATGCTATTTGCACCCTGCCCGACGAATCCTTGACCGTAAAAATACGACTCCGTTTTACCTTCAATGAACGCATCCCGCGCCCATACTTTTCTGGCGACTGCATCCCCTGTCGCTACGCTCCAATCGGTTCCCATATCGTTCTCCTTTATGTTCTAAAGGACCCTTTCAAACAGTTATTTCGGATCTTTCCACGGCATCATCGGGTGTTTATCCCGAACGCTTTTCGGCGCTTCCTTGAGAAACTTTGTCAGGTCTGAATCCTTCAAGCCTTCGATATGTTTCTCAAGTTGCTTTTCCGTCATGCTTTCAACTGCTACCCAGCCGGAAGGTTGACCACCGCCGCCGCCTGTATCGATGGAAGCAGGACCTGACTTTTGAAGTCCCTGCAAGGTCTTCATTGTCGTTTCCAGTTTCACCGACTTGATCAGGTCGTTATGCTTCATAATCGTGAAAGCGTCTTCCCATGACAGGTTGAGGCGATTCGTTGCCGTCTGCCATGCAAGCACCTCCTGACCGAGAAGCAAAACCTTTCGGCTCTGCTCTGCCGTCGGATTCTTTGCGGCCTCTTCCCCGAAAAGCTCCGCTGCTCTGGCCACAAGGAAATTACTTGCGTCGGCTTCCTGTTGCCTCTGGACGGTGCTGACCTTCTCTTCCTGCTGGCGAATGGCGGTGTGCTGAGCATCCTTCCATTCATTCAGCATCCGGGTGCCTTCTTCCGGGTCCGCCTGCATGACATCACGCAAGGTCAGGCCATTGTATTGACCACCGTTCACGGGAAGATCGAGGACATTAAAGTTCGCGGGAATGGGCGCAACTTTTCTGACCTCTTCCGGTTTCCATCCTGCTGGCGCTTCACCTGGGTAGATCTTGTAATACTCGTTTGAGCCTAACTGTTTGAATAGGTCTTGTTTTTCCTTGATTGCCTCCATTTCCCGCCGTGTGGTCTGAACCTCTCCGTAGAGATCCTTGAACCTTTTGACGGGAATCTTGGCTCCATCTTCGTCAATGAGATATGACCGGCCCTTTTTATCGGTTTCCAGTTTCAATCCCTTCGACTCCGCTTCTGCCTTCTCTTCGTCGGTAAGTGCTTCCGGTTCCTTGGTTTCGGTTGCCGCCGCTGATTCCGCTGGTTTCTCAGTTTCCTGTGCGGGCTTCCCGGCTTCCAGGGTTCCAGTCCCTTCCGTCTGCACTTCCTCTTTTAGCGCACCTTCGGATTCTCCCAACTGAATGGCGCGCTCTTCATCCGTGATCTGATCAGGTTCTACATATGCTCCCATGCTAACCTTCCTTTCGCTGCACCGTTTGAGATTACGGAGAACTTATTTGCAGAGCTTTGAGAAAGCTCAGGAAACCAAACAAAAAGGACCACACCGATTTCTCGGTAGTGGCCCTCGAAGGACTCTCTTTAATTATTGGCGGGCGAACCGCTCTTTATTTTTGTATTACCCTTTTCCCTGCGGCTCCTATTTCATTAACATATCCACATTTAGGACACTTAATTTCCACAGTCCATGCCTCTGCATCTGTCATATGTCCTATTTTCATCAGCAGCCGATTACACTTCTTGCAGCGGATTTCCGTCATGCTGCCCCCGTATCCGGCGGCAATGCCTGTTCGGGATTCATCCGCCAACCAACTTGGCTTGCCAACTGCGCCTGTACCTCTGGGGGCAGATCCTTCCATGCTATGCTGACACTTACTTTTTCAGGCGTGCTCTGACCTTTCTCAGCCTGCTTCCTACGCTCCGTTATTTCATCCTTCTTAGGATCGTCTGTATAGTCCAGATAGGCCTCTTGGTCGTAAATCCCGGCCTTGACAAGTTCGATCGCTTCGCCCCGTTTTGCCATCCGGTTCGTCGGTTGTGTCGATCCGGCGAAGATCTTCACATCGATGTCAATCAGATCCGTCTTAGTCTTGCCGTTCTCGCCGGTCAGCTTATCAAGGGCGTCATTCCATTTCTGCTGGACTATATTCTGTTGTGGGGGGACAGGTTGGCCGTCCTGACCCACCTGTTTCTCCTTATCCGGCTGCCATGTCCCCATTTCCTCAGTCTCAATCAGCCTTTGCCACATTGGGCGGGGCCATACCATGAGCATGAGGGCTGCAACTGCTCTGCCGAGCTTCACCAGTGCGCCCTCAAAGGTGAGCACGTTTGGACTTGAGATAACGCCGACCATTTCCTGCAATGCCAAAACGGTTCGATGCGCCATATTGGACTGACCGACGGGAATCTTGCCTTGAATGATGTCATTTATCCCGTATTCGTCGTGAATGTCCTGCTGATCCTTTTGGGCTAGGGTCATAACTTCGGTTGTCGAATTGACGGGGCCTTGTTGCGAAGGTGGGAAAGCTGCATCCTTGGACATTTCGATGTAATCACCGTGAATTTCATCCTTTACCCACTTGCAGCCAGCGGGAAGGATTCTTGTCGGGTCTACGTTGCGGCTTGCGATATAGATGGCCTGCATATCCCGCTTGTTATGGGCGCGATTGCTTTCAAGGGCGCGGGAGGTCGGGCCTGTAGGATAGCCTTGTAGCGTCTTATCGGCCAATAGGGTGATAATCGGTAGGACGGGTGCGCCTTCTGCATCGACTCCAAGAGGATTGACGGTCTTTGAGACCATCTTCTTGCCGATGACTATCCTCTGGATGCGCTTCGTGACGAGCCGGGGCCATAGGAGGGCTTGAATCGGCGGAACGGGAACCTCAACAGCTACCCCGGACGCATCGACAACGGCCATTTGCGGAGGCTGCGCCTTCGCTGCCGTCTTCTTATCCGCCGATATCTCCCAGCCGTCGTCCTTGATTGCCCCGTGATCCTTGTAAACCGTTCTATCGAATCCATAGGCTGCCTGTTCGTTGGGAACCATCAGCCATATTTCGCGCTCCTTCTTGTATTCCCAATCCTCGATTTCCCAGATATTCTCTTTGTCATCATCATTGTCATCCGGCCCGGATTGACCGTTGCTTTCGTTGGTATCAACAGCGTAGGCATCCTGTCCAGGTTTGCCATCGGGGACGTTGCCAGTATCATCCTTGTCCTTGGAGATAGGGGAAAACTTCAAATCCTCTTCGGTCAGATCCTCGTAGGTTTCAAGGGCGTAATTCTTTGTGACCTGATGCGCCTTGCCGAAACAGACATCGGAATGGTCGCGGGTCTTACTCCGCTTGTCGAAATAATAGGTCGTTGGGTCCATGTCGAGGACGATGATCTTGCCGAATATGCCCAATGATGGATTGTACTTGGCCTCGATCACTCCCAGATTGCCTATGTTCTTTTCCTTGACCCAATCGTAAAGGATGACGGCGAGGTCATTAGAGTTTGCGACATAATCCCAGCCACGCTTGAACAGTTCCGCAACGTACAAATCGCCCTCGCCTATGGGCATGAACAGAAGGCCGGGAGACTTGGAGGTGATGAGGGCGCTTGATCCTTGAATGTCCCGCGCCAGATAGTTCTTGGCAATCGGAATCATGCCTTTATCAATCATCATTTTCTTTTCATCCGCCGTCCAGATACCATCCTTTTCGAGATCTAGAGGGTATGCGGCTGCCCAATTCTTGCGGCGGTTCTCGGCCCATGTCTTGCGGTCACTATCGTCGACGAAATCTCTTTTTACCCTTTTATAAACTGCGAGGACTTCCGCCGGGGCGTCGCTGTTCTCGATTCGTTTTAGGTCGATCTGGTTGTCAGCCATTGCCTGTTCTCCTTGCGGTCAACTCCCGTAGCTCGAACCACTCCGCGCTCCATTGGCTTGCGAATATCCAGAGGTACATTTCCCGGATTGACGCTCTTAATCTGCGAATCATTGAATCAGCCCTCCCGTTCCGATGTCCACGCCGGTCAGAGTTTTCACGATGTTCGGATTGGCCGGAACCCAGAACGCGACTTGGAATCTCTGCCTCATCATCATGGCGTCATCAGCAATGATCTGGACATCAATGGGGCCTTGCTGCGGCTCCAAGAAAGCATTGTAGAGCGCCGTCTTGATACCGACCAGCTGCCGGACTGTCAACTCGCTGAGGTGGTAGCCGGGGATTCTTAGGTACACGTAGCGGTCAAAGTATGGCGATAGTTCCAGGGGCGACGAGGGCTTTACCTTGTAGCCCACTTGCACACCGTCTACGGAAATGACAAGGATTGCCTCCGGGTCCTTGATCTTATAGACTCCCTGATGCAGGATGATGTGGCTGTCCTTGTTGGGATTTTCGACCTTGTACCGCAATTCAGCGCAGGCCGCGAAAAGGGCCTTGTCGGTTGGCATGATCATCTTTCGCGTGTCGTTCGGTTGTATGGGTCTTATCCTCTTTGCCATGCTCAATCTCTCCCGTTAATCTTGTGTTTATCTGTCAAATACGGCCACTTTTGAGCTTTCTCCCTGTCCTGTGCATCCCTTAGCTTTTTGCGGCGCTTCTTCTGGGCTTTAGTCATTTGCTCACCTTAAAGACTACATCGCTTTCCTTGATGAAGCAGATTTCCTGCCCATTCACCCTCATCAGCATGGCGTCGAGCTTCAGGAAATAGACCTCATCCCCGGCTTTACAGATGCAATCCCTTGCGTCGGTAACAGTCCCCCACATTGTCCCGCCGTCGCTGCCCACATCCTGCACCCTGAGATTCCCGTTCATGGGCGTAATATCGGATTCGCCTGCTTTGGGGGTTAGGTTCATGCTGCCCATGCCGTTTTCTCCTTCTTCTTGTCGGCTTCCCTTGCTCGCCAGCCGGTGAGGTGCGGCGTAATCTTCTTGGGTCCTTCGCCCAGAAAAATACTCGCCTGCTCTGTGAGTCCGGCTGTTATTACGCAGTCACACCGTTTGCCTGATTCGTGATCCAACTTGCCGTTCTCAAATCGGATAAACGTGCTGCACTCGTCCAAGAGGACAGCATCATAGACGATGCCCTTTGTGACCCTTAGCCATTGTTTGAGGTCGCCGCACAGTTCATGTTTGCTCTGATTGTTCTCGGTCCAACCGTACTGCTTTGTCAGCCCGGATCCTACCTTATCGGGGACAACGCGGACATACTGATTACATTTGCGCTTGATCAACTCTTTGACAGTTGTCTGCCCGGCCCCTGTGACCTCTGTGCAGATTAAGGATTTAATCGGCTCAGCCACCTTGGGTTTCGTGGCCGGTTGGTGGTTGCAATAATATTGGCTTAGGAGATCCATTTGTGCCGCCCATTCGACAGCATCCAAGCGATTAGAGCGCACCCGGCATACATTCTCGTCAATCAGGCGGTCCCGGACATAGGCCACACTCGATGATTCTCCGAGACCCTCTGACACATCATCTCCGATTGCATAGCGGCGCTCGTAAAAAATCTCATCCCAGCCCTTGACCAGAAAATAGGGATATTTCCATATTTCTACGATTCCCCGATCAGCCTCCACAAATTCGATCTCTTTGGTGATCTTATCCTGTTTCAGCCATCCTTTTGCGCCGGGTGCCGTCTGGTTATGTCGGGTTAGGACGTTGCCGAAATAGCTCCCTGCCGCTGATGCGAGGGCCTCCTGCTCGGTTTCAGGATAGTGCTGCTTGACATCCTCTTCGTCCATTCCAGATTGTACCATGAGGGCTCGGAAATTGGCAGGGCGGCCAGGGTGAGCGGTCCATGATAGGAATATCCGGGCGAATAGATTGAGGGCTTGCATCGACTTTTGATATGTGTCGCGAACCCATCCCCATCCCGGCCCAGACTTAACAGAGTTGGCAATTATAATGACCTGCCCCTTTGCCTGTTCAATACCGGGGTATGAATTATTGAAGATAGATTCAACTTCCCGGATCGTGTGCGCCTCGTCGATGATAAGCACATTGGGCGTCTTGGATTCGGCCCCCATTTCAGTAGTAGGCATGGATTTGACGATGCTTTCCATTCCGTCCCGCTCAAATGTGAGGGTTTGCCGGGTGCGGGCCTTCAGCTTCAGGCCGTTGACTTCTTCGCCTTCTTTTCGCGGTGCAAACCATTCAGGGAGCCGATCCAGGATGAAATAGACCCGGTTGAGAAACTCGATAGCGTGATCTTCGCCGTGAGATATGATGACAGATAAGTGCAGTGGATGTTTGATGCCCAGCCACAAAACGAGGGCTGCGGCTAGCCAGGTGAGGCCTACCTGCCGGGTTTTGAGTAGGATCAGGAGCATTTCCTCGACTAGCTGCGGGACAACCCGGATTTGCTCCGGCCACCAGGTGGGCTTGAGCGTGCATTTATTCTCTTTGTCTTCGATGTACACAAGGGCGGTGAGGAAAACTAGGAAATCCGCCAGCGCCTTCCGGCGTAGCTTCTCTTGCAATAGCAAGGCTTTCTCTTCTTTAGCCTGCCTGCTCAGTGAGTTTTGCGATACGCTCATCCAACTCCTCGTCGGTCAGATCCGTAACACTTATTCCGCCGCTATGTTTGATCTCTTTCTTGTCGATCAATATCCCGTAGTGCCTGGCCAACAGTTCATACGTCCCTTTTTTCTCCGGGATGGTATATTCCGTCTCGTCCTGCATGGACATCTGCCCCCCGTCTGCTGATTCCCTGATGGTTCGCTTGCCTTTGATCTTGTTGATATATTTCCGCTTTTCTGGGGGAATCTGATCGAGAGGAACCGCTGTTACTGCGCCGCCATCATCAACGGCCATGAAATAGGCAATATCTAACTCAGCCATTTCCCATAGAGCCTTGACAACTTCATCGGCTGTGCGCTCGGTTCTGGCTGCCTTCCTTTGGGTTGCCTCGGTGATTGCGGCCATTATGTGAACATTTGTCAACAGCCTTCCGCCGATTTGTTGGGCTGTGTGCTTACTGTATCCTGCTCTTATGGCTGCCTGTAATGCGTTGAAATCAATGATGTATTCGCGAACGAATTGCGCTTGCTTGGGGTTAAGGGCTGGTTTTGGGGACTTCTCTTTTTTCGCTGCCATCAATCATCCTCTCGGTCATTGGCGCTATCTGCTATCGCAGTACGCTTTGAAACCCACTTGAGGTACGTAAAGATTTTTTTATCCCTCACTTTATATATAGATGGATTTGGACATGGCACATTTGGAGATGGGTGATATTGTTTAGGAAAGAGGCTGTTTTGGGGGTGACATGCAAATACGCTTTATGTGGCGCTCTGACAAGCCTGTGATTGCCGACATCTGACCGACTGAGAGGTTGGCGTAGATCATTGCTGCTATCGCTCTGAGGCGGACGTTTTCTATTTGCCTGATCTGTTCGATGCCTGGGTCGCGTTCCTTCATCAGTTGGGATAGCGTCAAATTGTAGTCCCTAAATTCGCAGTGGTCATTGTCGGGGTCGTTCATGATCTTCTCGACGGTTTCCTTGTTGCCGTCGATCCATGTCAGAGGAGGACAGAGCGCGGTGCATGTTGGGATGTTGGGACATTCAAGGGCGGTGCATAATTCGTCTTGTGGCTTCTTGGGTTGTTTTCGGGGCTTGCGGTGCTTGTTGAGTATGGCGCGGTCTTTCTTGGATGATACTGAGGGCAGGCGCTCGATTTTGCCGCCTTGCCTCATATACGCGGCCACGGCGCTATCCATTCTTGCTCCTGTAAATGGATTTGATGTAGCCGATTAGCATGGCTGTTATTTCAGGCTTAAATGCCGCGCGGTATTGTCCATGATGTCTCATATGGCAGTGATAGC
>Ga0172381_10001720_pt1 | contig 25071 bp, 37 predicted proteins | sample Leawel6488metaG_FD_119754 | JGI IMG/M metagenome (GOLD analysis project Ga0172381, IMG submission 119754) | Leachate microbial communities from a municipal landfill in Southern Ontario, Canada - Leachate well 64-88 metaG | ecosystem: Engineered > Solid waste > Landfill > Unclassified | place... | reverse complement strand
AAACTAAATAATTATATCGGTTATTTCCCAATTGGGCAACCACAGGTCGAAACTGAGGAAGAAGGGCGGATTATTGGAAAATTAATTGATAACCAAGCCAATTTTGACTATTCCGCACCATCAATTCGGTTTTGGCACCAGTTTAATATGGCCGAACACATTGGGAATGGCCCAAAATTTGGGTTTCCAATCTTCGAGTTAGACCAATTTAACAAGAAAGAGTTGCATAATCTTAATTTTTTGGACGAAATTATAGTCACATCTCAATGGGCGAAAGACGTTATTGCTGCGGATAACATAGAAAAACCCATCCATATAGTCCCGCTTGGCGTTAATCCCGCGATTTTTTACCCAAATGGAAAACACGGTTTAGCTCCGCGAGGTAATCGCCCATATACTTTTCTAAATATTTCTAAATTTGAATATCGTAAAGGACATTTGGAATTGGCCGAAATTTTCAATAAGGCTTTTACCAAAGATGACGATGTTCAATTATTGATGATGTGCCATAATCCATTTTTGAACGAGGCCGAAGTTAACGCATTTATGGTTCCATACAAGAATAGTCCACTGGGCGACAAAGTTTTGTTTCTAGACCCATGCCCGACCCACCACCACTTGGCAGGGCTTATTCGCGGGGTAGACTGCGGTGTTTTCCCAACAAAGGCCGAGGGCTGGGGAATGGGCTGTCTGGAAATGATGGCGTGCGGCAAACCAGTAATCGTTACCAATTATTCCGCCCTAACCGAGTATTGTAATGATAAAAATTCCTTCCTTATTAATATTACCGAAAAGGAAATCGCAAATGACGGAAAATGGTTTACATCAGGGATTGGTTCATGGGCGAAGTTTGACGAACCACAAATTGAACAAACAATTGAATATATGAGGGTGGCTTATAAAAATAGAATAATGGATAATCCCGAGGGAGTTGAAACAGCAAAACAATTTACATGGGAAAATAGTGCCAAACAATTACTTAGTAATATTGGTTAAATAATATGAAATATTTTAAGTGTTTATTATTTAAGATTTATTATAAAGTTAGATTTGGTAAAATAACCGAACGAATTGTTGCAACGACTGGGTATAATATTCCAGCAGAAATAGAATATTTAGATAGAAATAATAATATTATTGGATTTTGGGCCTATGGTTATTGGCATCCAAATTATCCATATAAAGGTGATTAATAAATTTAGGAGAATATCATGGAATACGAACTTGATTTTGGCAAATTGAAAAAAATGAGTAATTGTAAAGAAAAGGCAATAGGATATGCTATAAATGGATTATTTATTGATGGAGGAGATCATAAACAATGGATATTAGAAAAAATATTAAAGGCCCTTAACGTTGATTTAGATAAAGTAAGAGAGGATGGTGATTGGGATAATGGAATCGCCCCATAGTTCTTATATTGAAAGAATAGAATATTTACTTAAGCTTCCAGGAATAAGGAGAAAATTAGTGCGTAAAATTATATCATTAGAAAGTGGAGAAAGTTGTTCTATCGAAATTGAAGACAATAACCAAAAAACAATATTAAAAGCAACAATTAATAATGCAAAATTTTGAATCAATCGAATCTTATCTAACTCATGCCCGACGTATGATCTGTAAATTTGGGGGAAGACATTCTAAAAAATTATTAAGTGACGAAGATTGTGTTGGAGAGGTGGCAGGAAGTATTATGAGGGCGGACTGGAATTATAAAGAAGGTTGTATTAAAAATAGAAAAACATGCAGTCCTAGTACATTACGCTGTGTCTATGCCAAAAATACTATTTTTTCTATTATTAAAGATTGGACACGACGTAGTAGAATAAAAACAAGCCCAATTACCGATCTTATTCCAGAAAAATATACCCAAAATCCTAGTCTTATTGCCGAACAAAACGATTATATTTCACATATATTAGAAAAATCTGGGTTAACAGAAAAACAGGTTGGATGCGTCGAAAAATATTACTTCGATAATATGACCCTGAAAGAAACGGGAAATTATTATGGGTTTTCTTATGAAGCAGCCCGCAAGCATATAGAAAGTGCCCATAATAAAATAAGAAAAAAAGTTGGAGATTATTATGAATAAACAATATACAATAAAAATCGCCCTAGCAGTTATTTCCCATAATTTATTAACGGGTGATGCTAATATTATGTCTATTGATGACAAGGAAATTATTCTTCCTTATTACACCATTGATGATAACCCAGATATACAACAAATTTTACAAAATTTAAAAGAAAAATATATTTCATTACACCATAAATGGATTGCACATGCCCCAAAATATTTTATATTTGATAAAGAAGAACTTTTTTTGGTCTATCGAGCAACAATTCCATTTGAAACACAATTAAATAATGCTTATTGGAAACCAATTTTAAACTGTGGTAATAATCCTATCTTGCAAAATATTATTAAAAATATCCTTGGTGATTTAGAATGAGTTTTATAAAAAAGATAAAAGAAAAATTTATAAATAAAAAAGAATTAATAGAAAAGGATAAAAAAGATAAAGAATATTTATCATTTATTACTTTTTGTATTTTACCCGAAAATGAAAACGACGTTTTTGTTAAAACCGATTGGGGAGAATGTACGGTAGAATCGGCCATATTATATGCGGAATTATTATATAGTATTAATCATGGGATGCTAGAGGAATATATTTTTGATATTTTGTCTAAAAGTGCTAGAAATGACATGGAAAAGAACTTTATTAATTTAGTTGTTGATTCCTACCATAAAATAGATGAAGACCAACCTCTTATAAGTGCGACAAAGGTATTGAAATGAAACTAATTAAACCATCGTTTGAAATTATAAATTGGAATATTGATAATGAATTAATAGAAAAATGTGGACGGATTTGCTATCAAAGTGAACCAAAAGGCAACCCTGATAAATTTGTCAAAATGGTAGTTGATCGAGGACATGAATCTGTCATTGAACATAGTTCGGCAAGTGTAAAATTAATTGTTGATAGGGGTTTTGCAAATGAATTAGTAAGACATCGTTTAGCCCAATATTCTCAGGAATCAACACGATTTTGTACGTATGAAAATGGTTGCACGTTTATTATTCCACCATGGGTTGATATACAACCAAAATATTATTTTGAAAACGAAAGTATTTTAGGTAATATAATAGATAAAGACTGGGCTTGTCAAATGTTAAATGCTGAAAATTGTTATAAAAGATTATTATCTAAAGGTTGGACGCCACAACAAGCTAGGTCCGTTTTACCAAATTCGTTAAAAACCGAGATTGTTATTACTGCAAATGCCCGTGAATGGCGACATATTTTTGAACTTAGGTGTGCCCCTGCCGCCCATCCTCAAATGCGTGAGATTATGATTCCTTTACAACAAGAATTCGCCAAAAGAAATAAAGTATTATTTTCGGAAATATAATATGCCACAAACATCCCCAAAGATCGGATGGGAAAAATGGAAAAGTCCCTACGATTTATCAAAAGATAAATATAATGATGAGTATAATGATGAAAAAGAAGATGTATTAAAGAATCAATATGCCCTTTTAAAAACATTTAATTTTTGGACAGGCCATACAAATTTTAGGATTACGCGGGAAATAGCAAAAATCGTTGAAGATACTAATGGGGTTGAAGTTTTGGCCATTATTTCCCCTTATCGAATGCATGTTGGAATAGGAAAAATGTTTAATTCATCAACCACGCGACATGTAATTAATAAAAATTTATACCAATATTTAGCAAGGCGGGAAGTAAAATATGGCACGGAAAGATGAGAGAGAAGAATTATTACGCATTATACATGAATATTCTCTTAATCCCAATACCCGCGAAATATATTTAAATGGAAGTTTAGAGGATATAAATAAAGAATCGTCCGAAATTGACTATCGCACATATGCCATATTTATTAAAAATTTAAACTTTCTGGTTTCACAAAATAAAACGCTCCCAATTATTATTCACTTGTCAACCATAGGTGGGGATTATGGGGCGGGAATTTCTATTTTTGACGCAATTTCAACCTGCCCATGTTATATTTATATTATTGTACATGGGGAGGCTTATTCTATTGGCAGTCTAATTTTACAAGCGGCCGATATGAGAATTATGATGCCAAATGCCTATTGTATGGTTCATGAAGGATCAATTGAAATACCATCGTCCACAAATAAAGTCGCTAATTCAACAATTGCGTGGTCAAAAAGTATAACTTCTATTATGCTGGATATTTATTCACAAAAATGTATTAATGGGGCATTTTTTAAGGATAGTGGTAAAGGTGAAAAGGAAATTAAAAAATTTATTCAGAATAAGATAGATAAGAAAGAAGATTGGTTTTTGACGGCCGAAGAAACGGTTTATTATGGATTGGCAGACGAAATTATAGGGGAAAATAATAAATATAAAAATATGAATGAAATAACCTAAATGGTGTATACTAATAATAGGAATATGGACTTCTATTTTTAGGATATTTTGGAAATACACCCTATTATTGGAGTGTAAAATGGCTAGTTTAATCGTTAATACGACTGGGACTGACGTTGGTACTGATTTTTATGATGCGGCTGGATCGGCAATTAGTTCTCAACCAAAGGTTGTGGGCGGTGCCGCAACTGCAATTAAGTATTCAGCAATGCTTGATAATGTTGGAATTGCCCAGGCAAATACTGTTTACGGTGGGTCAAAAGTTTATCGCGGATTTGACAATGGTGTTGCCCCCGCTTTTGTAAGTAGCACTGTTAATGGTACTATTGCAAACTCAGGTGGTTATTGTGGCATTGCCTCTGCAAGTCATGGGCTATCAATTGGAGCAAAATTATATATCGGTCCATCTGGAACTGGTTCTGTATCAGTTGGCCCAGGAATGGTAAAAAGTACACTTTATGGTGAACAAACTATTACCGCGACTGGTGCGGCTGGATTTACCACAAATAAATCATATAATACTGCCTATTTATCTGCCCAGGTATCTTGTTTTGTTGATAATACTTCAGCAAATTTTGCGACATTAACCCCAGGTAAATATATTGTTGCCCGTGGTAATACATATACCATTGCTGGTATTGCAAAGACTGCCCTTAAATCAATGACAAAGACAAACGCCCGTTCTACTCACAAGGTAGAGGCTATTCGCACACAAAAAACCTCTCTTGGTATGCAGGCTGGTTATTATAATGTGTTGACTGGCAAATGGACAACTGCCCCTTATGTCAGCGAAGATGGGGCAACAGGAAATATGAAATATGACGCTGCGGCAAGCGGTTCTCAAAGTTACGTTGGAACACTGACCTATAAATATGCCGATGTCCCAACAACCGCCTCATATCAGGCAAGAACTGAATAATTTTATTAATGGAAATTGGGCGGGACGAAATATTCCCGCCTATTTTTAATACTCTATAGGAAAATACACCGTGGCAATAAAAAAAGAAAATTTCAATGAGCATTTAGAGAGCAGGGTGGGTAAATTAGAGGGGACAATGGAAACATTGGCCGAAGGTTTAAAAACTACAAGTACGAATGTTGATAAGTTAATTAATCAGCAAAATCAATTTAAAGAAGAAGTTTTGGGTAAATTAGGTAGTCTAACCGCCCCGAAATGGCCTTTAATTCTTTCTTTTATAATGGCTGGGCTAACCATTCTTGGATTAGTTGGCACAGTTATGGCATTTATGATGTCGGGGCAACGTGATGCTATTGAAACATTAAAATCACAAATTCAAATAGCACAAGTAAACGAACTAAATAATAAATATACGGATGGTCAAACATCAATTATTCGGGAAAATATAACACGCGATATTACAGACCTTAAAAATAATATTCTTGATATACAAAAATGGCGAACATTTCACGAAAACGAAGATTCTAAATTACATGGAGAGGAATACGCCAGAATGGGAAAGTTAGATAAAGATGTTGAAAAAATAGAACAAAGACAATATTCCCACAATCTTAAAGAATAATTTATGTATGAAAAAGATAGAATATATATTCCATATTTAGAAGCAAAGCCGCTAATTAAAGACGCGGATTTATTTCTTTATAGAGGTGATGCTTGGTATTCTTTCTTTATAAAACGTGCAAGCCGTGGTGAATATTCTCATGCTGGTTTGGCAAGTTGGAATGATAACATTTTAGAAAGTATTGAATTTCATGGGTGGCGTGGCGGTGGGGCAACATTTAATGCCGATAATTTATTTCCCGAATATACAAAACAAATAGATGTTTATCGGGTGTCTGATTATATAGAGATAATAAATTACAACAAAGAATTTGCCGCAACAACATATAATAATTTGGTATTAGATAGAAAATGTGTTTGTCAAACAATGAGAAATTTAACAGGTCTTCCATATGGATGGCGGCGTATTTTTTGGTTTATAAAAAGTTATCTATTTGGATTGCGATTTTGTTATGACCTCGAAGACCTAACGTCGGACGAATTAGAAAAACTTATTTATCCCGTTTGTTCTACCGCAATTGCCTATTCTTTTAATAAGTGTGGATTTAAATTATTGCATCAATTGGCCGATGAATGGACACAACCTTCTAACCTTGCTAATAGTCCTCTTACAAATTATTTATTTACAATAGTTTAGGATTTTCTTATGACAATTAATGAATTAACGTCACAACTGTCTAAAAATGTCTACCCAAATGAAGAAAAGAAACAATTTGACCCATTAACAATATTAATGATAACATCGATAATAGTTAATATTATTCGGATTATACAAAATTGTCAACTGGACGATGAACGATTAAAAGATAAAATTAAAAATCCACATTTATTTGACAAGATTAGATTACGCCGTGCCGTTTTACACGAATTAAGAAAAGCTAATAATAACGACCTCGATAAAGAAATTGTTGTTGAAAATCTATACAAGATGGGGTATAATATAGATACCCGCGACATACAAAATCTTTATCAAGAGGTCAAAGATGGAAAGTTTTGATTGGTGTAAACATTTTTATGAATTTTGTGGTTTGCCACAATATGACGAAAATGATTTAGGAAATTTAGAGTGGACGCGACCCCCTCGTAAAACGCCTACCAGGGATGAGAGGTATATGGGTTTGGCATGGATTATTGCAGGATTTTCAAAAGACCCCGACACGCAAATTGGGGCTATTTTTGTTGGGAAAGGTAATTATCCCCTATCATTTGGATATAATGGTTTGCCCCGTGGGATAGACGATAATTCATTTGATTGGCAAAGAGAGAAAAAACGCGACGTGATGGTTCATGCCGAAATGAATGCCATTAGACATAGCGATAAGGAAAAGTTGGCAGGGTCTACTCTATATGTTACCGCAATGCCATGTCATAATTGTATGATTCAACTTATCAATTATGGTGTGCGGCGAATTGTCTATTATCCTCTAAAAGTAGATAAAAAATCCTCAATAAATGATAATATGAAGGATAAAACTTTATATCTTGCCAATTTATCAGGAGTAGAAATAGAAGAATTTAACGGAAATTTGAACTGGTTGGGCGAAAGGATAAAAAAACTATGATTACAAATACCCCAGAAATTACAAATTTTGAAATTGTTGTTTATAAAAGAGACTCGAAAGGAAATACTACCGACCAAAAAATTTCGTATAAAAGTGATTCGGGGTACAAAATAGCACAATTTTATGGGAAAAATGTCGTGGCATATCGACATAAAAAAGGAACAATTATTCCTGGTGCAGAAGAGGCGAATAGAATTTTGAAAGATATGTATGGAGATTAATTCAATAAATTAAAGCAAAAATTAGTGAAAAAGAAAATTATTAATAAATATGTATACATATGATGAAGTTTATAAAGCAACATTAGAATATTTTGATAACGATGATCTTGCAACAAAAGTTTGGATAGATAAATATGCCATTCGCGATAATGAAGATAATTTATTAGAAAAAACTCCCGCAGACATGCATAGGCGATTGGCTAAAGAATTTGCCCGAATTGAAAAGGGGAAATTTAAAGAGCCGATGTCAGAGGATGAAATATTTGGATATTTCGACAGGTTTAATTATTTGGTCCCTCAGGGTAGTATTCTATTTGGAGTTGGGAATTCATATCAATATACTTCACTTTCTAACTGTTTCGCCCTTACCCCTCCGTCTGACAGCTACGCAGGGATTTGTTATACAGATGAACAACTTTTACATGTGGCAAAAAATAGAGGAGGCTGTGGAATTGATCTATCATTACTACGCCCCGAAGGTGCAAAAACTAATAATGCCGCAAAAACTTCTAGTGGCCCAGTTTCTTTTGCAAAAAGATATTCTAATAGTATAAGAGAAGTAGCACAATGTATTGAAGAAAATCAACGTGTATTAACAAAACGTGGATTAATTAAAATTAAAGATATTATCCCTATTCAAGATGAAGTATGGACTAAACAGGGTTGGGTTCAGGTTAAAAAACTTGTCAAATCAGGAATTAAAGAGGTTTTTGAGATAAAAACAAACGGTGGATATAGTATTAAAACATCTGCCGATCATATTTTTCTTAGTGGAGACGGAATAACAGAAAAACCTTTAAAAGATATTGGATTGGCCAAGGATATTTGTTTACTTGTTGGACCTACTAATAATATTTTACAAAATAAAATTGAATTAATTCCTTATAAATATCAAAAAAACACAACAGGAAATAGAAGCAATCGTTTAAAAGAATATTATAATTTACCAACACTTTTAGATGAAAAATTAGCATATGTATTGGGATATATGTACGGAAACGCCTCGGTAGAATATGATAAAAATAACGAACCAATAAGTATATCAACGGCATGTCCCAATAATTATCCAGAAATTAAACATAAATTTATTTCATATGTTAAAGAATTATTTAATTATGAAATTAATGCAAGGCCAGGGGATGGCAAATGTGAGAAATTAGGTATTAATAGTAAGATTATTTGTTATTATTTACAAAAAAATGATTTATTAAAATCTGGAGCATTTACACAAATATTTCCAGATAAAATATTAGATGCAAATACTTTTATACAATCGTCATTTTTATGTGGTCATTTTGACGCGGATGGTGATGTTGCATATAATAAAGGTGGTTATAGAATTCGTTCTGTTAATGAATTATTTCTTCGAGAATTTCAAACTATTTTATTATCACATGGAATAATTTCTAAAATTGCCGTAGAAATACGTAGTCAAAAACATCCAAATTGGAAAGATATTTATACAATTGGTATAACAGGAGCATATTCTACAAAACTTTTCTTTCAATTTGCACAAAATAGTATTAAGGTTAAAAAAAGCCAACATATTGGGAAGAGTGACCGTCGCTTAACTCCATATACCTCAAAAATATTTAATATTCAACGTGGTAAATATAAATTTTGTCCTGATTATCCACACAAGATGAGTGTTGCATGTTATGCAAAACTCCAAAAAACTGAAAAACATTTACCAAATATATTATTTAATGAAACAATTAAATCTATTATATCTATTGGAAAATGTGAAACATATGATTTAGTTTTGGAAAAAGAACATTTATTTTGGTGCGAGGGGTTTTATGTGCATAATTCTGGCCGTCGTGGGGCCGCTCTAATGAGCATGGATTGTCAGCATCCTGATATAGAAAAATTTATTGATTGTAAGAAAGATAAGACACAAATAACAGGTGCAAATCTTTCGGTTAAACTACACGACGATTTTATTACAAAGGCATTAAATAGAGAAAAATATACAAAGCAATGGCCTATTAATCATAATAATCCAAAATTTACACAAGAAATTAATGCTGAAGATTTATGGAATAAAATAATTCAAGCCGCCCATGAAGCAGCGGAGCCAGGAGCATTGTTCTGGGATACAATTTTACGTGAAAGCATAGGTAACTGTTATAAAGAACTTGGGTTTGGTGAGATTTCAACCAATCCTTGCCAACCAAAATGGGCCACTGTTCTAACGCCTAATGGTATTACCACTATTGAGAAAATTAATATTGGTGATAGAATTTGGTCAACAGATGGATGGACAACTGTAATCAATAAACAATTTACTGGAATCAAAGATGTATATAGATTTAATACATATCATCACAAATATTTTAGGCGGAAACAATCCAAAACTGGAACACAACAGTTTTATGGTACATTAAATCATAAAATTGTATCAGAAGGTATGAAAATTGAAATATGTAAAGCAAAAACTATAGATATATTTAAGCAAAATACCGATACAGGAACTATTACAGTACCATTGTGTGATCCAGAGTTTATATCTAACGAGGAGGTATATAGTATAACAGTAGACAATAAATCCCATACTTACTGTAGTAATGGATGTAATGTTTCAAATTGCGGAGAACAACCGCTTCCAATTCTGGACACCTGCCGCCTATTACTACTGAATTTATATTCTTTTGTTGACGACCCATTCACCAAAAATGCAAAATTTAATTATGATAAATATTTTAATTATGCAAAAATTGCACAAAGATTAATGGATAATATTATTGATCTTGAAATCGAAAGAATAGATAAAATTATTGATAAAATCACAAATGACGATCAAGATAAAAATGTTAAAAAAAGAGAATTAGATTTATGGATTACTGTTAAACAGATGTGTGTAAATGGACGTAGAAGTGGCACTGGAACAACTGGGTTGGCAGATGCAATGGCCGCATTAGGAATTAAATATGGAACAAAACAATGCGAAGAAGTAGTAGATAAGATTTATAGAACACATAAAATGGGTTGTTTTACGTCTTCGGTAGAAATGGCAAAAGAACTAGGGGCGTTTCCTATATGGAATAAAGAACTTGAAAAAAATAATCCATTTCTATTACGTATTAAAGAAGAAAATCCACAATTATATTCCGATATGCAAAAATATGGGAGAAGAAATATTGGATTATTAACCCAATCCCCCGCAGGAACAATTAGTTGTGTTACCCAAACATCGTCTGGGTGTGAACCATTATTCTATCTTTCTCAAAAAAGAAGAAAAAAAGGAAATTTAAATGATCCTAATTTTAGGTGCGATTTTACCGACCAAAATGGCGATCATTTTATGGAGTTTGAATATATTCATCCTAAGGTTAAAATTTGGCAAAATATTACTAAGGAAAACGATATAACAAAATCACCATGGTATAACTGTTGTGCCGAAGATATCAATTATAAGAATCGTATTGCTATTCAAGGAATAATGCAAAAACATATCGACGCAGCTATTAGCAGTACAATAAATCTCCCTGAAGACACAACAGTTGAAACTATAGGCGAAATTTATAAATTGGCTTGGGAATCTGGATTAAAAGGTATTACAGTCTATCGCAAAAATTGCCGTTCAGGTGTAATATTAGATAATTCAAATAAAAATAAATTATCAGATCAAAATAAACGCCCTAAAGAATTACCCTGCGATGTCTACCACTCAATTGTAAATGGCCAACAATATTTTGTACTCGTTGGAAAATTAAACAATCAGCCCTATGAAATTTTCGCTGGTAAAAATGGAATAATCGATAATAAAATCAAATCTGGGACAATTATACGTAAAAAGAAAGGATTTTATAAAGCCATATTTTCTGATGATGACACCGAATTAAGTCCTATCACAAGTTTTTGTACAGATGTTGAAGAGGCTATTAGTCGCCTTGTGTCCATTTCACTAAGGGCAAATGTTGATCTTAATTTGATTACAACCCAATTAGAAAAGACGGGCGGAACAAATCCCCAAATGCACTCTTATACAAAAGCCATTGCCCGTGTACTTAAAAAATATATTAAGGATGGAACAAAAATAGAAGGCGAAACATGTCCCGAGTGTGGGGGCCAGTTAGTAAGAAAAGAAGGTTGTTGGACGTGTGATAAAAACTGCGGATATAGTAAGTGTGCCTAGGAATTATTTAAATGGGCAAGGCAAACGATAGAACTATTGTCGAATTCAACAAGAAAATGGCTGGATGGACCATTGATAAAATTACAAAGCCGCCTATAATGAGTGGGCGATTAACATTCCACCTTTCAAAAGGGACCGATAAAAAGATTTTAACATTATATATGAATGATTCGCATATTTGGACAAGGGGACACAAAGATGGATTATGAGAAATTTAAAAAAGAAATCGTAGACTTAATGGAAAATATTTTTAATAAATATAAAATCCCAGGATGGATATGCGTATATCATGCAATTGATATGTCAAGTAAACATTTTGATATACTAATCCCATCTTATGAAATAAAAAATATTCATTATGGGATAATCTCTTTTATAAATGAGATCATTGATGAAATTGGAATAGGACGTATACAAGTTACAGATATATGTGTGTCACCATATAGAGGAGTCAGTTTTCGCGAAAGTAATTTCCCAACAAATAAATTAAAAGAATCTTTTTTGTTTACAATAAGATATAATATTATTCCATGGCATAAAAAGTTATATCCCAAAGAATTAGATAACGAAATTCAAACGGTATTATACGAAGATTTAAAAAATGAATTAAAAAATCGACTGATTTCATTAAAAAAAACATCAATAGACAGGGGATATTTATCTAAATATAAATTCGATGTAAATTTTAAACCCATTATATATCTTATCCCAAATACTTTCATAAAAGATATAACAATAGATGATATTAAAGAACATATTATAGAAATAGCAGATAAAATAATACAATTAAATGAAAGAAAATTTGAAATTTTATATGATGGATTTACACAAAAAACATCAAAAATAGTCATTGGTAAAATAAAGTTGTATAAAACAGACGATTTTTATATATTATGGATTCCTATATTTAAAGGGGCACATATGCCAACGTATACATTTGAGTGTGTTAAAGAAGAGGGCGGATGTGGCGAAATATTTGAAGAATATATGCCAATGTCCGACTATACCGAAAGTAATTTTCCTCCCTGCCCAAAATGTGGGGGTATTAGAAATGTAAAAAGAAATTTTGCCGAAGATCAGATTAGGGGAACTGTTGAAACACAAACCCTGGGTTCATGGGCGGAAAAAAATACCGATAAAATGAGTTCGGACCAAAAACAGGCCCTACACGAAAAACACCACGATTATCTAATTAATAAACAACGCCCCGAATTACCAAAAGATATGAGATATCTTAAAGACCCATCGAGATTTAAACAAAGATGAGACCTAATGCTATAAAAGCCAAGCCTCACGATCCGCTTGCCCCGCATCAGGCAATTATTACAATTAACTGTGATATTATGGAAAATTTACCAAGCGGGCATGTTAGTGGATTTGTGATTAAAAAATTAACTAAATTGTTATCTGTAAAAGGAAAGGACTATGAAGAATGCCTAAAAAAAGCCGAGAACATGTTGCAAAACCTGTCAAACCCCATGGAATAAGACAGGCCGAAATGGCCGAAGCTGTTCGTCCATTAAAAGTTGATAAACCAAATACAAAATCTGCACCTCAATTTAAAACATTTTTTACAATATTTGGTAATCACGACCGACTTATTGATGAGGAGGGAAATGAGGGCGAAAATGGATATCCCGCACTTAACACCGAAATAAAATCTAAAGTTTATGCCCGAATAAATCATGGACCAAGGACAAAATACTATGTGCGGGTTGATGCCATTGGAAATTTCTACAATCCAATTGGCCTATATGAAGAGAAAAGCAATAAATCCCGATATGTGGACAATTTTGTTTTTGCCGAAGTTAATTTTGACATATTCCTAAAATATGTTAAATTTTTAAAAACACGAAATGACGGATATCTGCGTCAGGCACAACGAGAGGGGATGTAATGAAATATCAAAAATTAACAATAAAAGAAAAATATGCAATCCAGGGGATGGTAGCAAGTGGGTTGGGATATGCCGAAATAGCCCGAATTTTAAAGAAAAACGTGGCCTGTGTGACCAATTATATTAAAAAAGACCTAAGTGTTAAAAAGATAGATGAAAAATTTACCCAGGTCAATGATTTAAATCTTGGGGTGCCTAAAAAGCAATCTAAAATGGTAATTCAAAAACGGGCAGGTGCAACGATAATGACACAGGCTGGGTCTGAAATTGGCGATGAAATTATTAAACATATTCCAAAACTTTCGAGAAGTATTCGCGGACATTTATATAATAGTGAGGGCGAACAATTATAAGGATTGTGGAATATGGCAAAGGACCAAACGGAGAAATCCAGATATCCCTCAAGATATTCGCCAGGACAATATGTTACAGCCGCCCAATATATTATAGAACTTGTCTGTGAACAATATGCCCGTAAACAAGGAAAAGAACTTCCAATCCATTTTTGGAAATTAGACGAATGGCGAACTTATTGGGGCGGGCAGTGTAGGACGGTCAATCAGTTAATTAAAAAATTCCCCCCTTCCCTCCTTATCAAAATAATTAAGGAAAAAAAACTTGATAATGTTAGGCCAAAATGGGCACAGGCCCTATTTATCAAGGGAATGATGGAATATAAGGAAGTTAAAGAAGAAAAACAAAAGATAGACCGCCCAACTGAAATTATTCTTCCTAAAAAAAATATTAAGGGCGGAATTTTAGATAAATTAGACGAAATTGATAATGAATAATAAAACAATAAATATATCTCAACTATCAACAACTGAAATCAAAGCATATCTATTTGATTTACAATATCACAATTGCAATGGATCATTTGATAGTTCAAGTTTACCATTTGAGGGTAATAATCGCCCATGCGATGGGTGTGCAATGGTTATGCAATTGAGGGTGGAATTAAATAAAAGAAATAATCAAATAAATGTGTAATACAACAAAAAAGATTCGTGTTAAAATATCAAAAGATTTATCTTACACAGGTAAAACAAGATATAAATATGCCAAAATAGATAGTTGTATTGCTGATATTGTAGTGGCTTTAGAAAAATCAAAAATTTATATGCGTGGTTCATGCTGCGGGCATGGAAGAACAAATGGCGAAATTTTACTTGAAGACGGTAGAATTTTGTTAATCAAACCAAAATTATCAATTAAATAAATAAAATAATATGGCTAAGAAAAAAGACGAAAATTCCCAAAATGGCGATACGATTATCAAAAGTATTAAAGACGATTTTGGTGATAATGTTTTGGTTAATGCAAATTACATTTTAGAAAGGAAAAAGGTTGTAATTCCTATTGGACCAGCACTGGATAGTATTTGTGGTGGGATTCCAGAGGGTTCGTATGTAATTTTTACTGGGCCACCAAAGGCGGGCAAATCTCTTACTTCTTTATATTTTGCTGCGACTGCCCAGGACATGAAATATGCGGGCGAATTATGCCCAAATGGACGAGAGGTTTATTATTATAATATTGAGGGCCGTTTAAAAGAACGTGATATAGAGGGAATTCCACATTTATGCCGCGAAAGATTTTTTGTTATTCAATCTAATCCTAAAAAAATATTGACCGCAAGTGATTATCTTGAAATAGCAGACCGACTAATTAATACTAAACCTGGGTCAATTCATATTTTAGATTCATTTTCCGCCCTTTGTACCGAGGCTGAAAAAACTGGCGGGATGTCTGATATGCAAAGGGCAGATGGACCTAAACTTTTGGCTAAATTCTGTCGAAAAATATGTAATGTCACTCCTGTTAATAATACAATAGTTATAGGTATTACCCACCAAATGGCTAATGTCACGGGTTATGGGTCGCCCACATCAGAAAAATCGGGTAATTCATTAAAATATCAGGTTGATGTTAAATTTATGGCAAAAAAAGTTGAACGTTGGAGTTTGAAGGATGGGGAACCCCCAATTGGGCAATCGGTAGACTGGGAATGTCAGGCCACCGCCCTTAATATTGCCCCCTGGGGAAAGGCAACTAGCTATCTTCGATATGGAATGGGCATTGACAAAACTCAGGAATTGGTTATAATGGCGGCAGACCTTGGGGTTATTTCGGAAGGTGGGGCGGGATGGTTTACTCTTCCAATGTTTGACAATATGAAATTACAGGGACGTGAAAACGTAAGACGATTTATAACCGTGACAGAAGGGGCGTATGAAAAAGTTTATCAGGAATTAAGAAATATTATAGGGTAACAAAATGGACAAAATAAATAAAATAGCCGAGTGTATTAAAGCATTTAAAGAAGATAAAACAATTGAGATGTATATTCCAATCGAAGGATATGAAAGATGGATTGTTATAAAAGATAGTGAAATGCTTGAAATGGCAATTGCCGATTATGTAGACGAAAAGGGTGACATACGAATAAAAAAAGAACCAATGGTAATTTGGGTTAATGTATATGCACAAAAGGATTTTGGGGCTCCTTATGCACATCAAATTGATGCCATGGATAATTGTAAAAAAGGTGGAATTACCACAAAATTTATAGAAGATTTATCATAGAGGTGCCCAACTGAAAGTCACAGATCTCAATGGTAATAAATATATCTGGAATATTGCGGATTGCACAGTAAATTCCACAAATAAAAGAGTGGCCCGCTCTACCCTCCATTTAAAAACACGGGAAATATTATTAGAAAAATACCCCACACTAACAATTTGTGAGGAATGCCCTATTACCCTAAGACGTGGCGAAATCGCGTATATTGATTTTTATCTTCCTCTCTTAAAAATTGCCATAGAAGTTAATGGTGAGCAACATTTTAAATATATCCCACATTTTCATGGGTCGGCCCAAGTATTTCTACGGGCAAAAAAACGTGATAGAGATAAGGCTGAGTGGTGTGAAAGAAATGGGATTAAATTGGTCAATTTGAATTATAATGAGGATATTGAGGAATGGAAGACAAAAATATAATTTTTGATTATGTTGTTAATAGACCAATTAAAGACAAAACATTAATTTGTCCATTTTGCAATAGCGAAAATATTGATGAATTAAGTCATGAATCCACTCTATTAGGTAGTGTAACAAACAGAGACCCAAATCATCATTGGATTTATTGTAAATGTAAAAACTGCGAACAAAATTTTACCCAAGAATACAAATTAAACAATGTATGGTATACTTTTAATAAATTTGTTATAAAAGGTATTCCGTCTTGTTTTGAACAATATATATTGATATGTAAGTGTGGCGGACATGTTAAAAGATTGTACAGAGATGATCTTAAAAAAGAATATGAATCGCAATGCCATAAAAAGTATAAATGTTTTTATAAATGTAAAAAATGTAATATTGAATTTGAATATCCATCAGAATATTATTTAGAGGATTAAATGGCCGAAGATAATTGCCCAGCCAAAGAAAAAATGGAAAAAATTGAAGCCGTATTAGATGAATACGAGCATCAATGTGGTTTCCCACAACTCAAAAGTCCAGGACAAGAAAAAGAATTGGACGAATATCTAAATATGGATCGCGAAACTGTAGAAAAACTTACCCCAGATGCCGCCTGTTCATTGGCCTATCGTCTTTCTCAATTTGCATTTTATATCCAACGTCTTTACAATAGAGAAAAATCCCGCAAAACATGGGCAGAAACAGAACTAAATCGGGTAATCGCTGGGCATATTGAGGATTATAGCCAATATCTAAAATATGAAATGAGGACCGCAATGGTTTGTCGAGAGAATGCCTATGCCACAAATGTGCAAAATATTGTTAGGTATGCCGCTCAAAGAATGCAACGATTGGAAGATTTATCAGCGGGAATTCAAAATTTAGCTGGGGCAATTAGATCGGTTGGATATGTAAAACAACAAATTAATAGGAATGCGTAATGGAAAATTTTTGTAAATTATTACTTAATGGATATATATTAGATAAAATTAATTATATTTTAGATAAAAATAAATATTATATAAAAACTATACAAAAAAGAAGGGTTGTTTTATCTTTTGAAATTTTAGAAGAAACAATACATTCTGTTACAATAAAAAAAATATATATTAATGAAAATAGATTGGATGTTGTCAAGAAAACAATAGATATCCTAGCAGTTAATTTTGTCAAAATAATCAATTATTATATTGCCCAAAATTGTTATTTCACAATATATATAGACAATGATGATATTGCATTAGAATTTATAGAAGATGATGACGGACTTACTATTAAATGTTGTATGGAAAATATATTTTTAACAAATTATCAAGAGGAATAGAATGTTAGATATAGAAGATATTGAATTAATTAAAAATATTGTTTCTGAGGCTATTGCGGCAAAAAATCCGCCCAAGACACCAATTAAAAAAACAAAAAAGAAAGTGGTTAAAAAATCACAAAAAACACCACAAAAACAAAATAAACAAAAAAAACAATCGAATACGGTTTCAATTCAACCAATTAGGTTGTCAAATAAAAAACCTGTAAACACCCAAGGGGCATCGAGAATTGCCGAAATAGAAGGAAAATGTCATAATTATGGGAGAACCGAGTCATTCCAACTTGTGAAAAATCGCCCAAATCTCTTTTTGTCTAGCGATATTAAAAATATGCACAAAGAAGATGTTAAAATAGACAAAATATTAAATAAAAATAAAAACAAAACCCAAAGACGCGATCCAGTTCAAATGTATTCCGTGGATTGTATTCGTTGTGGTAAAGAATTTGTTGTCACATATGACATTATTCCATTTGATGCCGAAACCAACGAACCGAATTATACTTGCGATAGTTGTGCAAGGAGATAAATTTGTCAACATTATTTGCCGATTTGGCCTCTGAACGGGCGGTTTTAGCAGGAATTTGTCGATATAATAGTCCTGCCTATTATGATGTTGTAGATATAGTTCAGGAATCGTCTTTTAGTTCTGAATTAAATCGTTATATTTATCAAAGTATAAAATCAATATTTAATAAACAAAATAATGCAAAATTAGATATTCCAACTCTTCAGGTATCGGCACAGGAACTTGGGCTAGGTTATTTATTTGCTAAAAAAGAAGATGTTCAATATTTACAGGCATTGTTTGAATTTCCCATCGATTTAGATAATGTTCGTAGATTTGCCGCCAAAATACGTAAACTAGAAATTGGCAAGTTATTATACTCAAAGTTGGCAGAGGCTCAACAAGCATTATTAAAGATTAACGGCAGCGAAACAGTCGCATCCATTTTAAGTATTGCCGAGGAAAAAATCTTTAATTTTTCTTCCTTATTAAATAATAAGTCTGAAGACACTGAGTTAATGGGTGAAAATGTTGAGGAAATTCTTCAAAATCTAATCGACAATCCCGTGACACAAGTTGGTATTCCAACGGGGTTTCCTGCCTATGATAAAATGATTGGGGGCGGATTAAGAGATGGTTCTGTTACTGTTATATCAGCACGCATTAAAGAAGGAAAGAGTATGTTAGCCGATAATATCGGGCGACATATTGCAGAAAATTATTGCCCTGTTCTTAATTTAGATACAGAAATGTTAAGGGAAGATCATCTATACCGTACTTTAGCTGCAATGACAGAAGTTTCAATTGATGATATAGAAACGGGCAAGTTTGCCCAAAATCCATACAATAAAATAAAAGTACAACAGGCCGCACAAAAACTCAAAAAAACCCCCTATCATCATAAAAATATTCGCGGGATGACATTTGAAGAACAATTATCGGTAATTAGAAGATGGATTGCTCAATACGTAGGATTTAATCCAGATGGAACAGCAAAAAAATGTGTAATTATTTATGATTATATCAAATTGATGGACACCGAAGATATTAGTAAAAATATGGCCGAACATCAATTAATTGGTTTTATGATGACTTCTATGCATAATTTTGCCATACAATATAAAATTCCATTTCTTGCATTTTGCCAACAAAATCGAAGTGGTATTACCAAAGAAGATACGGGTACAGCATCACAATCTGACCGTATTCTTTGGTTATGTGATAGTTATAGTATATTTAAAACTAAATCAGATGAGGAAAGAGCGGAAGATGGTGAAATAGTAGGAAATAAAAAATTAATTGTTTTAGTTGCCCGTCATGGAGAAGGATGTGAAATGGGTAATTATATTAATTTGCATATGAAGAGACATTGTGGTAAAATCACCGAAGGGAAAACCAAATTTGAATTAGAATCAGATAAAAATAACCACATGGAAGAAGGTTTTAAAACTGAATATAACGACGAAGATATCCCATTCGATCCCCATTAAATGGACAAAAAATTTGTTGAACAGGAAAAACTCTACGCCATATCTATTAATGTTATGGCCAGAATTGATGAGATTTTGCAATGTTTGGGCGTAGAATTGCGGGATAGTCGAAAAATGTTGGTTGGCCCATGCCCAATTCATGGCGGGGATAAGTTTAACGCCTTTAATTTATATATAGAAGAAGATGGTATTGGGATATGGAAATGTCGCACACACAATTGCCACCGCCATTTTGCGGGTAATATTATAGGATTTATTCGCGGTGTATTATCACACCAAAAATGTGGATGGGCACAAAATGGGGATAATGTTTATTCATTTGCCGACACACTAAAATTTATTTCTGATTGTTTGAACGAAGATTTTTCTTCTATTAAAATAAATTCGGATAAAATGGAACAACGGCGTTTCATTGGATATTCAAGATATTTTCAAAAAATACAACAAGTTAAAAATGGTACGACACGGGAAGATATTAGAAAAATACTAACGATTCCATGTCCATATTTTATTAAACGTAATTTTTTACCTCAAACACTTGATTATTTTGATATTGGAACATGTAATACACCAACGAGTATTTTATTTAATTCGTCAGTTGTTCCAATTTATGATATAGAGAAAAAATTTGTTATAGGGACAAGTGCAAGATCAATATGGGAAAAATGTCCAAGGTGCGGAACATGGCATAACCCAAAAAGAGGATGCCCTGGCTATTTTGAAATTGATAAATATTCCAAATGGAGACATTCTAGTTTTAAGAGAAATATGTCTTTGTATAATTATTGGAATGCCGCCCGCGATATATACCGTACAAAAGTATGTATTTTAACCGAATCTCCAGGGAATGTTTGGGCACTACAACAGGCTGGTTTACCTATTGGTTTGGCCACTTACGGGACTGCCCTAGACGAAAATCAAATTAGGTTATTAAACATGACGGGGGCACTTTCGGTTATAATTATTGGTGACAATGACAAGGCGGGCCGCGAGTTTAACGTAATTAATACCAAAAAATTGCGGTCTATGTTTGATATTCATACTATTATTCCTTGTAAAAATGATGTTGGTGAAATGGAAATCGCGGAAATTAAACAACAAATTAAGCCGATTTGCGTATCTTGCAAGGAGAAATGGGCGATTTTGTAAAGAAAGAGTTGACAAAAGCCCGATATAGACTATAATATAGGTGTCAGAGCAAACGAAGTTCCTATTTTATATCAATGGAGATTTTATTACTTCAGGCTCTTTCTTATGAAGCATAGGTAGTTCCTATTTTTTACATTTAATAAAACTTACTACCCGCTTCATTTTTTTAGATTTTGGCATAGGAAGTTCCTATTTAAAACTTGAAATTTTTACTTCTCGCCTTTTTATTTTGAGGATTTTATGAACAAGGAAATTATTGTCGCGACGCTCAGTTTATTTAACGGGATTATTGTCTCAAAAAATTCTTATGATGACAAAATTTTGTCCCGATATCTTAAAAGTAAGCAATATAAATGGGCGTTAAATCGCGGATTTGTATTATCTCCATCCATTTATTGTGAATATAAAAATGACGTACCCACCTCATTATTAAATCAAATTAATGAATCCGTTGGTATTGATGGAGCAAATCTTAATTCATCCTTCCATAAATCCTGGGAAAAGGTTCGTGACACGCCCATGGAACAATTGGTTATTGAACAAATTACCCATTATTTTACAACCTATAGTTTTGAAGCATTGGGAATTGATAATAGTGGACTTGTTTATATTCCTCTTGAAAAGTTAAAAATTCCAAAAATCAATATAGAAAAAATACCCGTTATATTAATTCGCGGATATACAATTGATGAAATTAAAGAAAAAATTTCAAAATTATTATCTTCAGGAATCGCCCTTTCTGCCGAGACAATTCAACATATTACATTATTAATTAAAAATTATAAATTATTTACCGCATCTGATATTACTAATGTAAAAAATAAAGAAATGCGGGTGGTATTATATAAAGAATTGAATATTATACCATCCGACAACATTGAATTTTTGCGATTTTTAGTCTACATTATCACTGGAAATTCCCTGCTTATTAAAAATAAAGAAACTATTCAAGCAATTAAGGATGATTATTATCTTCCAGAGGTCCATGAATATTTCAAGGAATATTGTTATTATTACGGAATTCCAAAATTGGGCGAAATATTTTATAGATTTAAACCTCTCTTCTTGGCCTTCAAAACCCATACAGGATGTTCCACAATCATTAATGATATTAGAAGGGCAGCAAAACATAGCCATAAATCATTAAAAGAGGATTATTTAAATTCAGTTACACAACTTTTGGCAAAAGATCGGCTGGATTTACGTAAATTGTTAGACGAATTAAAAAAGGTTAATATATTTAGAAAAATTAAATTATTATATGCCCTTAATACAAGGTTGATGGATTGTAGTAGTGCAGTTTATAATATTAGGAATGGTAAAACATGGACAAAAATCCTTCCTGTAATAGACTATAATTATGAACATTTAAGTAATGTATATAACGAAGTCTATTCAAATATCGTTGATGATGTTTTACCTAATGTTAAAGGGAAAAGGATTTATATCCCCAAAAATATTACCTATGCCATTCCCTCAACTGAAAAACAATTTGTTGATAAAATTCCAGCAGGAACAAATGTCGAATTTCATACCAATGTGGTCTTTGGTGTTCATTGGACAAATAATGAGAATAGGGTTGATTTAGACCTTTCTCTTTTATTGCCAACACAAAAAATTGGGTGGGATGGATATTTTCGTTCTGGTGGCGATATATTGTTTTCTGGGGATATGACTGACGCCCCGTTACCAAATGGGGCTGCTGAACTATTTTCAATCGATAAGAATAATCAGAAACAATTTTTGGTTAGCCTAAACTATTTTAATTTAGAGGAAAAAACAACTAATTTACCATTCAAACTATTCCTTGCCAAATCTTTTGATAGTAAAATGGGCAAAAATTATATGGTTGATCCAAATAATATTATTGTCCAGTGTAATCTCGAATTGAAAAGGCAACAAAAAATTATAGGGTTTATTGATAATAATAAATTTTATTTTGTTAACGGCGATTTTATACAAAACCGCACTTCTAGGGCAAATAAACATACCTTAAATGCGATGGAATATTTTACGAAATTCTATCAAAAAGCCCCAAGTTTGAATATATTATTACGACAGGCGGGAGCGATTTTAGTTGATAACCCAGAAGATTGTGATATTGATCTTAGTTTACAGAACTTAGAAAAAGATACAATTATTAATTTATTGATTAAACAATGAAAAAGACCATAATAGACTGGTTGGTTATTAAAACCCATGATGAATTTAAACAGTTGGAAAATAAATGCCAACGTGAAAATATTTGGATTGAAAATTTGGTAATTGGAATGGAATATATAGAAAGACCAATAAAAATACCATGGAATATTGATGCTTTATATTTTCCACTATTAAAAAGATTTAAAAATATTTCATTTTTTTCAACACACGAAAAAATATATAATAAAAAATTCTTTATTGTGCTTCCATTGAAAACCGCATTTGTTCCAGCTAGTATTGTGTCAAACTATCGCGTGAAATATAATTTATTATGGTAATTGATATAGATAAATTTAATTATTAAAACAATATAAAAATGATAATAATATTAGATAAAGACGTACTTCTGAATAAGAAAATTTTAGATAAAATTGGAAATGCCGAAAGAAATAATGTACTCGGCGTAAAAGATATTTTAGAATGTCAACTCGCCCTTATGGATACGGAATGCGATCTTTTAATTATCAATACAGATTACGAAGAAAAGACAGATGTTTTGTGCAAATGGATAGTAAAAAACAACCCGTTTATAAAACGAATTATTCTTTTTGCAAAATCCAAAAAATCAGATGCTAATGTTAAAATTCTAAAATCTGGGCAATATAAAGTCGATGTTATGGATAAAAAGATGTTTAGAGAAGGATTGGAAAAGTTGTGAATTTCCGCGAACACTTGGCCCAACGGGGATTAACCCCCGAAATTCACTGCTGGATAGATTATAAAAAGGAGTTAGTTACATTCCCGTTGTATAATGGAGGATTACAATTAGCGGGTTATCAAATATATAATTGGAATGAGCGGGCAAGGCGTAATAATGGCGGGCGGTATTGGACTTATATTTCTTCTTCTTTTAAAAATAATGTTGTGTACGGATTAGGCAATCTTAAAAATACACCAGAATTATTTATAGTAGAGGGGATTTGGGACGCCATTAGAATAATTCAGTGCGGATACAATGCAATTGCCACCATGTGCAATAATCCAAATAAACAATTAGTTTGGTGGATAAAACACTTTTTTACCAATAAAACACGTATTGTAATATGTGATAACGATAATGCGGGAAAAGAATTGGGGAAGTGTGGTAATTATTCTTATTCTATTGAAAGTCCATACAAAGATATTAATCAAATGCCATTTAATCAGGCAAAAATATTTTTAGAAAGTTTATTGAGGGAAATATGAATCAAACAATTATTGGGTTGGCGGGGCGAAAATCATCGGGCAAAAATACATTTGCAAATTTCATGGTCGGAGCCTATATGGTCGGTCTTGGAATTTCTCGATCTTTTAATATACTTGAAGATGGGCGGTTATATATATCCGATATCGACGAAATAGATAATACGGCGGGAATATTTGACTATTACAACCAAACTAAATCAATGGCCGAATTTAAGAAAAATCGCCTTGATCCATTTATTAAATTGTATAGTTTTGCCGATTTATTAAAGAAAAATGTTTGTATGGATATTTTAGGACTTTCATATGAACAATGCTATGGGACAAATGAACAAAAAAATGAATTGACGAATTTACCTTGGGAAGATATGCCAGCAATTATTAGTGATAAAATACTGTCTCATAAATCTGGACAAATGACCGCTCGCGAAGTTTT
>Ga0172381_10001719_pt1 | contig 25078 bp, 19 predicted proteins | sample Leawel6488metaG_FD_119754 | JGI IMG/M metagenome (GOLD analysis project Ga0172381, IMG submission 119754) | Leachate microbial communities from a municipal landfill in Southern Ontario, Canada - Leachate well 64-88 metaG | ecosystem: Engineered > Solid waste > Landfill > Unclassified | place... | reverse complement strand
TCCATTTATCTAGAACTTAAAGATAACAAATTAGGTTTAACTAAAAATATTTCCGTCTTTCTAAGATCAGGAATCGCAGAAGAATACACTGTTCCACAACTAGCCATATAAAATGAACAAAAGAGGAGAAACATTATTGGAAGTTTTAATCGCCCTCACTTTGGTAACGGTAAGCGCAGCAGCAGCGGCATCTGCCATCATCTCGGCAACCAAAGGACTTTCTCTTTCAAAAAATTATCTCATTGCCCAAAATCTCGCCAGTGAAGCCCTTGAAGCAGTAAAAAATATCCGCGATACCAACTGGATGAACTTTCCAATAAATAAAGAGGAATGCTGGATGAACATCAAGCCAATCATTCCGGGAGTCAGCGATTCAAATGCCTGCGGTTTGCCAACCTATCACCCAGATGGTAATAACGACTATTCGATCACCCTAGACCTAGTCGATAATAAATGGACATTGACTTATGGGGAAGGAAATACCATGGAAGATCCTATCCATTTTATGTATGGATTGAAAATAGAAAATAGTAAATATATTCCAATAGCAAATGGCGAAATTGCAAATTTTTACAGAGGAATAAGGATCATCGATATGGATAATGATTCAATCACTATTCAAGCCATTGTTAAGTGGAATGATGGAGCGGTTCCGTATACAGTCACCGGAACAGAAATTTTAACAAATTATTTGTAAAATGATTTATTGGAAAAAACAAAAAGGATTTACGTTGATTGAAGTATTGATTGCTGCAAGCCTTTTTGTGGTGGTTATAGCCATGACTACTATGATTCTTTTTGACATTATCACAACTGAAAAGAGAGCAACTATTTTAAATGCTGTGTACGATGATTCCAGAGTAGTGATGGAACAATTAGCGACTTTGATTCATGAAAATGCTATCGATTATGATGAATATTACAGTGTGAATGTTATTCAACCACGACTTGCAGATAATATCCCTGGGATCGCATATGGCATGTATCATGGAGTATATTCCAGCCGATTTTATGACCCAGGACTAACCTATGATCCTGATACTGGAATAGGATCAGTCGGTACCAATCCCGAGAATTTAGGAGTCGAATGTTCTGATGTGCCGGTAGATCCACTAGCCCCAATAAGCGAATGCACCCTTCTCTATAAATTTTCTAAAGATAAAAATACCGGAAAAAATCCTTATGAAGGGAGAGGTGAAGATGAAGACACGTCAAACGCTTTTTGTGACACAAATATTGCAGAAGCGGCAGGGGGCAACTGTAGCCTTTATCAGAGTTCAGAAAATAGTACTAATTGGCCAACGAATGCTGATGAATTATTCTTAATTAGTCCAGATGGAACCAGAAAAACAATCATTGGAAAGCTGCTTATCAAGGTGAACCCAGATCCAGAAATTAATGATACTGCTATTGGAATGCTGGAACTTGATGGACTCGATAGCGATCAAAATGGCATGATGGACTTATTTACCTGTGCTCCTGACTATATCTGTGATTCAACAAATAGTGATTATTTAGTAAGTGTATTAGAGGATATTTTTCCAGGAATCCTTGACGATGACGGGGTACTAACTACATTAGGTTTAAAAACGGCCACTCGTAACAATAAAATAGCAGTCTTTAATCCTACCTCAAGCAATTTTGTGCCCATTACTCCATTTCGCAGTACTGTTGCAGACCTAAAATTCATCATTACTCCAGTCGACGATCCCTATAAAGCTTATGCTGAACCTAATATGCAGTCCCATCCATCAGTAACAATTTTACTCACAATGCAGCCATCTGCAGCTGAAAAAGCCAAATATCCCGGCCAAAATCCTCCGCCAATTGTTATTCAGCGTACGGTTACCGCCGGTGTTCATGGTAAAGTCGAAAGTTATCCGCCTACAAATGATCTTGAGTGGGTTTCTAAATTGATCCCTTCCCATTAAGATCTAGCTCCATAAGCCTTTTATCAAAGCCAAAAATCTGGTATAATTAGGGGATGAAATTCCCAAAACTTTTACAAAACAAAATCTTTGCAGCAGTTTTAATTTCCTTAATTATTACTGCATTTTCAGCAATTTTAATAATTCCTGGAATTTTTTACTCTTGGCATCTCAAAATAGCTGATACCCTTTACACCAAAAACGAGCCCTCAAAAGAAATCATTATTGTGGGAATCGACAATAAAAGCACCGATTCAATGGCTCCCGGATTAGGTCGATTTGGCCAATGGAGCAGGGAAAATTACGTCAAACTATTACAAGTGATTGAGCCCGAAACTCCCAAGGTAATTACGTTCGATATCTTGTTTAACACCTATTCAAAAGGTATTTCTACTCCTCAATTAATTAAATTAAAAGAAGAAGCTGATGCAAAAACTCTGGTTGAGGAAAAATTAACAGTCTATAAACAGGGAGTTACAGAATATTCTTCGATCATGAGTCATCCTGCTGACAATTTATTTGCCGAAGAACTAAAAAAACATTCCAATATCGTTCTTCTTGGTGCAATTATGGAAGAAGCAGCTCAGGTATCTTTTCCAATTCCAAAATTCGCCACAAATCATTCAATCGGAATTGCCTATGACACTTTCGACTCAGATGGCCTTATCCGCAGGGTAAAGCCCACTTTCATAAATCCGGAAGATCAGAAATCTTATGATGATTTAGCTTTTGCCACCGTTAAAAAATATTTGCCTGAAAATGAAATCCCAAAACTTCCATTAGAAAATGGAAAATTAAATGTAAACTTTTTTGGAGATCCATTCAGTTTCAGAGAAATATCTTTTGTCGATGTTGTTAACAAAAATTTTGAACCAGGAACATTCAAAGATAAAATCGTTTTAGTAGGCGTGACAAATCTAAAAGAAGGCCAAGATCGTGTCCTCACCTCTCGTTCCAACAAAGTGCCGATGACGGGAATTGAATTCCGTGCCAATGAAATTCAGACAATTATTGAACAAAAATTTCTTACTAATCAAAGCGCCCCGAGCACAATTTTGATGATCGCCTTGATCTCATTCGCACTCATTCTGCTATTCAATTACGCTGGCATTATTGTTTCAACTATATCGCTTTTTGTCGCTTTGATAGGGTATTATTTAGGGGCTCATCTCCTATATAAATCAGGCTTTATTCCAAATATGATTTATCCATTTATTGCGATAATTTTTTCATATATCGCGGCGTGGATTTACCGCTATTTTATTGCAGACAAGAAAAAACGCGAGATGACTTCGGCTTTTAGTCATTATGTCAGTGAAGATTTAGTTGATGCTATCAGTAAAAATCCTGATGCCGTAAAACTCGGAGGTGAGAAAAAAGTAATTACAGTATTTTTTACTGACCTAAAAGATTCCACCGCTCTTTCCGAAAAAACTGAAATTACCGCTTGGATATCACAATTAAATGAATATTTTACGGTGATGGAAAAAGTCATTAAACACTTCGGTGGAACGATTGATAAATTTGAGGGAGATGCAATTATGGGATTTTGGAATGCGCCGATTGCTCAAGAAGATCACATCGTAAAAGCATATCTTGCTGCCGTGGCAATGCAAAAATATTTGAAAGTTTTGAATGTGAAATGGAGCAAAGAGGGAAAACCAGCGCTTGAAATGAGAATCGGAATTAATACCGGAGAAGCGATTGTGGGGAACATGGGTTCTACCAATAGATTCGATTATACAGCGATGGGTGACACCATAAATACGGCTTCCAGATTGGAAAGTTGTGCTAGTAAAGTTTATGGAGGGGTTACTGCGGTTTTAGGTTTTGATAAGTTCGCGAACATCGACGATCTGAAAAATAAAATAGTTTTGAGAGAAGTGGACTTGGTAATTTTGCCTGGGAAAAAAGATCCTGTAACTGTTTACGAATTAGTTTGTGAGAGAACGGATTTAACTGAAGAAATTAAGCAAAATATCGAAAATTATGGCAAAGGTTTAGCCGCATACAAAAGCAAAAATTTCCAAGATGCCGAGAAATATTTTGTCGCCTGTATAAATGACAAAGTGGCAGCTGTCATGCTCGCAAGAGTGCGAGATTTAAACGCCGGTAAAAAAATAGAAACACTTTCCGAAGATATGATTTATAAAATTAAAAACAAATAATATGAAAGAAAGATTTTTGATATTTAGAACTCCCACTCCACCGCTTAGTCGTCGAGAAGGGGCTTCAGATACCCCAAAAACAACTCCTGAAGTTACACCTCCGCCTGCAGCTAAAGCGGTTGAAGAGAAAGCCAAACTTGAAAGAGGTGGTCTTGTGACAAGGGAATCTGCCCAAGATCAACGTGCTGCCATTGCAGCAGAGGTGGCGGAGAAAACCGGATTTGAAACTGTCCCAGGGATCACTCCAGAAAAACTCAAGGCAGCAAGATCAAATCTAAAAAGTGCCTTGTCGTGGATTCAGTCAAAATTATCGGGAAAATCAATCGCTCCAAGATTTAAGATCGATTACAACAATCCAGATAGATATCTCCCTCTAATGATCAAAGAAAGTAAATTAAGCAATGAAGTAGTCTCTCGGACTGGAGCCGTTGGTTATTTCCAATTGAAAAACAGAGCGATTTTAGACGTTAATAAATTCTTTCATTTGTCGATTACCGCCGAAAGCGTAAAAAATCCTTTAAATAACTGTATCGCCGGAATTCTGTTTTACCATATATGTGTAGATCAGTATGCCGCTAAACAGCCATTTGCCAAATTACCAGAGGGTCAAAGAAGGATCATAGGACACATGATGTACAACAAAGGATATAGCGGAATAAAAAAACTTTGGGAACGTTCGGGCCAGAAAACTTTTGATTCATTCGAAAGAAAAGTTGCTGATGAATTAGCTCGTCAATTGGGGATTCCAGCTGGCCCTGCTGCTCGAGTTAGAGATCCCCATTTTAATGTTGATTACAAAGAATACCCCGCTATCCCAAAATATACGGAATTATGGACAAAAAAAGATCGTATTTTATCTAAAAAATTTACGATTAATGGGAAAAATAGCGGACTTACGATAGGTCAAGTTGGCGAAGTTTTACGTTATGGCAGAATCATCGAAGGTATTTCAGCCACGGAGAAATTGAGCACATCGCCATTGCCAAACAAAGCTCCCACTCCTCCAGACCATGTCAGTTATAAAATAGACGAGTTAACCAAAGAACATAGCTTATGGTCTATGGCAGACAAATTAATGAAAGAATGCCAAAAAAAGGGGATGAACGGGTTTGATGATTTACAAACGCATATAGAAAGACAAAATATGAGGAAAATATTGATGGATGCAATCGTGGATTTTAATATGGCAAATAATCCAGAATTTAAAACTGTTCCGGATGATCTAACTGGTTATGTATTTAAACCTGGTACAAAGTTTTTTATTCCAGGCAAGGAGTATGTGAAATTTGTAATGGATTCATTGGGAGAAAAAGAAAAGACAGAAGCTGTTGATGCTAGAAAAAAATATCAAAAACCAGAGACCAAGGAAGTTTTAGGTAAAATTCCTATGTATACTGATCCTAACCTCAAAAAAGAAGGGATTGCCAAACTCGAAAATAAATACGGATTAAAAGAAAAAGACATTCCAACATATGTGAACGCAGCTGGGGAACAAGAATTAGCTCAATCAAGATGGTATTGGACAAGGAGAGGGAAGCTTTTGAAAAAACCTAGAATTGACAAACCCGTACTTAGAAAAGAAACAAAATACATCATCCTTCATTCAACGATTAGTCGTGATGGAGATGGCGCTAAGAAAGAAAAAAAAGCGCACTATGTTGTCGAAAAAGATGGATCGATCACCTATGTTTTAGATCGGAGATATTATCTCAACCATGCCGGTAAAACGGCAGATTTAACCGCTCAAGCTCGTTGGGGTGGAGATGATCGAATTTCTATGAAATCCATCGGGATAGAAGTAGTTGCCCAAAAAGGAGAAGAATGGAATAGAAAACAATATGAATCTATCAAGAAATTAGTCCATTTACTTGGGTCAATATATGGGATAGAAGCCAGAAATGTTTTGACTCACAGCCAAGTGGCAATGAATACTTTTAGGGGCGTAAAATTTAGAGGTAGAAAATCAGATCCAATCAATATCAATTGGGCGTTGTTAGGACTCCCTGATAATTCAAAATTGATTGATCAAGATGTCGCTCTTGGATTAATTAATCCAAACTTGGAGGGAATAAGAAAGGCGAGTCGTAAACGATCTGGTGACTGGTATGGATATAGAGAAGATAAACTGGTCGGACTAAGAGCCGCTACTAAAATTGCTCAAGCCGCAGGACGTGCTCCTAGAATTTCTCAGAAAATAACAAGCAGGGAAAGAACTCCATTCGTGATATATAAAGTAAAAAGAGGGGATACAATCAGTTCCATTGCTAGAAAAAAAGGAACAACTGTGGAGCAAATTCGTAAAGATAACCCTATCATCAAAAGAGATAAAATATCTCCAGGAATGATTTTGAAAATAAGGAAATAAAAGAAGGAGAAGGAGGGGCGCGCTTGTTGCGCGCCCCTCCTTCTTTATTATTCACATCTCTAGGTCTAGTTTTTCCTGTTAATCCTAATTCACGAACGGAATTATGATCAACAAATTCGTAAAGGCTTCGTTGTATCCGTAGAAGGTTGCGAGATCCGAAGGTTGTCCGGGTGGATTTAGGGTGATGGCCCCATTGTAGTTGAAGTAGAAAGCGGCGGGCGGGTAGGTGATTGGCCTGATGCCGACATTCGCTCCATGAGGGCCGGAAGTTACCAAGATTGCTGCAGGAAGACCATCACACGGGATGAAAGAACCATTACTCCAATTCATGTGCTCAGTAATCTGGAATGAAGAATGTGCTCCATCCGCAGTAAGGATTTCTGCTGATCCACCCTCATTCGAAGTAACATGCACGCTGTACGGATTTTCGGGATTGCACTCCCAGTTTTCCCAGCAGCTTTCCTGCTCGCAAGGGCGACAAAGTCCGCCATCGCATACCATTGGGAGCTCGCAAGTCCCACAGCTCAGGGTGCTTCCACAGCCGTCATCTATAGGCCCACAATTCCTCCCCGCATCAAGGCAGTTCAAGGGGGTGCAATCCCCATTCTCGCCCGTATTTTCAGGATTGCATGCGGAGAGATCCAGCCCTGCAATCTCAATGTAGGTATTTACTACTTCGTAGGACCAAGTTACGTTTCCGGAAATCCTTTCTTTCAGGTCAAAAGAAACTTCAAGTTCTTCCATGTTCAAAGAAGAACACAAAATTTCGTAGTGACCATTAAGATCTTTGGATTCTCCGGCTTCAACGCTTTGTACTCCAACACCAGTTTGCAGATTCGAATCAATCACTTCGCATTCTTCGTAATCTGGAACCAGTGTCAGGACAAGGTCGTTGAGGGACAAATCCACTTCGCTCTTATTGTCGAGACGGCACTTGATGTAGAGAAAAGTACCAGTCTCGCCACATTCGGTATGGGAGGGATCGACATGGCAGTTTATTTCCAGCACATCCTCCCATTCCAAATTGTTTTCCTCAACCCCCTCAGAGTTGCTGTTCTCTCCTCCGATTCCAGGATCATCGGAAGAATCGGTACAGGCAAACATTTCTTGATTACACCGACATCCCTGTTCGCAGCTCACATTTTCACAGAAACAGGGAGACATTGATGCAACCATCAGAGCGTATTCTCCACGCTCCATTGTTTGCCCAGATGAATATTCATCTGGACTCTTCAAGAGTCCTCCATAAAAGGCCAAAGTTTCCACATATTCATAAGCCCAATGGTCTTTCCCTATTCCAGGGAAATGACTCTGAGAAGGGCTTTGAATATCGATCACGGAAGCTCTTTCGGCTGCCATGACCACGAACTTGGCTGCTTGGGCGAACGTGACTTCTGAATCTGGATCGAAATTCGAGGCATGTTCAAGAAGCCCATATTTTACGCCGCAAGCAACCACTCCGAAAAACCAATCATCAGTGTCCACGTCTGCAAAAGGCTCATCACTACCACAATTTGCAGTCAGCCCGAAAAGATACATTGGGACCTTCAGGGCTTCTGCTCGCGTCAAGGTATCTCGTGAGTGGAACTCTCCATCGCTTTTCCCATCAACTGCACATTCTCCATAGAGATACATTGCAGCTTTTTTCACTCGTGCTTCCATTTCCGAACCATCTTTGAACTGATGATTCTGTTCACGTCCGCAATTGGTAATCATCGGACAGCCCGAAAGAGCTCCGCAAGAAGCCGAAACCCAGCCACTGCTAGGCAATTCTTCGCCACCAAAAACTTCCTCTTCTTCGCAATTTTCACGCAAAGAATTAGTCAGTTTCAGCGCGATATAATTGCCATCGCTATCGTAACGGTCTTCACCTCTCGTGCAGAGAGGAATCCCATTGCCATCATTGAACCCTATTTCGATAGGGGAACCAGTTTGGCAATTTTCGAACTGGAAATGAAGGTGAGGACCGGAAGAATTTCCACTATCACCAATCTCAGCAATTGCCATCCCCTGGCAGATCTGCTGTCCCTCTTCAACTTTGATGGAGTTTTCGAGCAGATGAGAATGTCTTGAGCAAAGATCATCCCCATGATTGAGAATGACCATATTGCCCCAACCTCCATTTTCTCCGGAGGAAACCTCCTGTACATGCCCATTTGCAGTCGCCAAAACAGGTTTGCCACTATCCGCATTTCCGGGCAGGTTGAAATCCCATCCAAATTCGCAACTTTTCTCCATGTGCGAAGATTCACAGTACGAAACTTCGTCGGAAGGATATCTTTCGTCACATGTTTTACAGTGTTTGCCCCAGGACTGACTAACTTCCCAGTCATATCCTTTGGGCACGGGAATCTTGAAACTTTTGCCTCCACCTCCTTCGTAAGGGTAGTTCACTGCCTTCGGAGCCTTTTCTTCGCTCCCACCACAGGCAGAAACCGCGAAGCACACAGCCATCGCTACCAGGATCATGACCTTGCGAAACATGGGCGCCTCCTTTTTTGCCAAAAGGCAAAGTTAAAGAAACCACGAACTAGACCAAAGATGTCAAAGGACATCTTATGAACTATAGAAAACTATGTTCACAGGAATTAGTTGAAAGACTCCATAAGGACTCGAAGATATCGATTTTATTTTAGATCCCCCAAACGTCACAAAAGAATCTCAAGAAGTACCCCCATCATATTCCTAAAAAATAATTTGCAAAAAATTTATAAAAAAATCCCTCTTCCAAATCCCATAACAAAAGTCCACGACTCTCCAATCTCCATTTCCAAAACTGTTGATCTATTTTCGCCAACAGTAAATGGTTGCAAAAAATAAAATTAGGAGTAACAATTGCCTCACTAATCCACTCCACTATGAAAAAAACAATTACCATATTCACAGTTTTAGTAGCATCTCTGATTTTGCTTTCAGGATGCGAAGAAATTGCAACTTGGAAACTCGTTTCAGGGACTTTGCCGGTTGCCGATCCTACTCCAATAGTATTTGAAGGAGACACGGTTTTAAACGGATGGGGAGTGAAAGTTTCAGATTATACAGGTACTCCGGAATTACATTTTCATGTAGCTCCGGATAGTTTGAAAAATCTTCCTTCAGAGTTTAATTTCGCCAAATACGATTGGAATTTTAAGTTAGAAAATGCCAATGAAGAATTTATTCAAGCTCTTGGGAAAACATCTCAACGCGAAACATCAGAAGTTCTAGTCGACAAAATCACCATCGTTCAAGAGGGGCATCCATTGCTTCACTTAACAGAAGCTCCAGGCAATTCTACTTCACCACAAACCCAATAATTTTTCCAATTATTTAGGGTTTTGCCAATAGTTTTGTCATATCTTTAAGTACCTTTTTTGTTTAATTTATGCTATAATTTACAAATAACTTAAACCTATGGCGGGAACAAATGAGGGACAAAAAGTAGATCTTGCAGGTGGATTCAAGTCTGTTGGAAAAGGAGAGGTCTTTGCTGCAAAAGATATGAATAAAGTCGACAATACAGAAAGTTTTCTTGAAACTGCTGGTTCAATTGAAGAAAAAATTCCACAGATGCGTAAGGCTGTCGATTTAACCATTCAAAAACTAGCACAAAATTCACCTTCCCAAGGAGAGGATAGAATCAAGACAGTTCTTTCAGTCTTGAATTCAAATCTTAATTTTGGCCTTAATAAACGCATAAGAGAGGGATTTATTCAGGGAGCAGCAAACATCCTTCAAATGCTGGAAGGGTTTACTAAGCAACTTCATGGAAAAATTCTTCCTAATGAAATTGCTGATTTTTTGAAAAGAGGAGAAGTCAAAGATGTATTAAAAGCTAAACCTCGAATGTCTGGAAATGCCCTTGGCGGAATTAACGTGACTTATTTTGAAGGAGGAGAGAATGTTTTTCTTCCTGTTGAGTCCTCAGATTCTCCTATTCGTTATTCGAGATTTAGATTAAAAAAGGACGCTGTGTCCGTAAAAATAGAGGGGGGAAAGCTGTCCTTGCAAACATCTCCATCTTTTATTAACGCCGCGATTGGAAAAGCCGTAGAATTTTTAATGTCAGGAGTAAGACGAAAAATCGCAAGATGTCCGATCACCGGAATTAAGGCACAGGATTCTACTGGTGGGAAAAATGGCGCAGAATTTTTTGTGGATATGTTTACAGATCTTTATATCAAAACTTGTCTGTTAGCAAAAACTCCTACTTCACCACAAACCCAATAATTCTTCCTGGGACGTAGATCTCTTTCACAATCGCTACGTTCTCTAAGTGCTTTGCTACATTTGGATTTTCTTTGGCCATGGAGATCGCTGTTTTCTGATCAGCATTTTTAGATATTTCAATCTCACCGCGTACTTTTCCGTTCACCTGAACACCAATCGTAACCACATTATCCACTGTTAATTTTTCATCATAACTTGGCCAGCCAGCTTCGATTATACTATATTTTTCACCTAAAACTTCCCAACATTCCTCTGCCAAATGAGGTGCAAGTGGCGCAATAACTTTTACCAAAACTTTTTTACTCTCGATTGAAAGTCCATTCTTTATCGTCAAATTTACAAATTCCATCATCGCCGCAACAGATGTATTGAAATGGAAAATCTCAATATCTTCGCCTACTTTCTTGACCAACTTGTTCAAAGCACGTGTCACATTTTCATCATCATTCTTAACCGAATTCCCATTGATCAAAGTCCAAAATCTCTCCACAAATCTAGAAATTCCCGTAATGCCTTTGTCATTCCAATCTCCACCATCTTGGAAAGGGCCCATAAACATCAAATACATGCGGAAAACGTCACTCCCATATTGTTCTACGAAAGTATCAGGACTTACCACATTTCCCTTAGATTTACTCATTTTTGCGCCATCTTTAGTGATCATGCCTTGATGAACTAACTTCTTGAAAGGTTCTTTAAAATCAATAAATCCGAGATCGCGCATCACCATATTTATAAATCTCGCATAGATCAAATGCATACACGCATGTTCAGGACCTCCGATATACATGTCCACTGGTAGCCACTTTGTTATCATCGTTTTATCAAAAGCTTTATCCGTCAATTTATTGTTTGGATATCTCAAATAGTACCAGCTTGAACAAACGAAAGTGTCCATTGTATCTGTTTCTCTTTCGGCATCTGCTCCACATTTTGGACATTTACAGTTTTTAAATTCATCACTTTTTGACAATGGAGATTTGCCATCATTTCCAGGAGTAAAATCTTTTAAATCAGGAAGCAATACCGGCAAATCCTCCTCCGGAACAAGCACTTCTCCGCACTTCGAACAATTGATAACAGGAATCGGCGCTCCCCAATATCTTTGTCTGGAAAGCAACCAATCTCTTAATTTATAATTTACTGTTCTTTTCCCCCATTTCTTTTCTTCAAGGTAATCCATTATCGCGGAAGTAGCTTTGTGAATATCCATGCCATTCAGAAAATCGCTATTGATCATCTTGCCTTCATGTTCCTGAACTTGTTCAGGTTTCGTGATAGCTGATCGATCTCCATCTGCTCCGACAACAACGCGGATAATTTCAAGTTTCTTTTCCTTCGCGAATTCAAAATCGCGAAGATCATGCCCTGGAACACCAACCACACATCCCGTTCCCACATGAGCTAATACGAAATCACTCACGTATATAGGCATTTCTTTCTTAGTAAGATGATTTATCGCAAAAAGTCCGGTGTCGACACCTGTTTTTTTACGGCCCTCAGCAATTCTTTCAATGTCTGACTTCTTGTTTGCCGCCTCTATATAAGCTTCAATTTTCTTTTTATTCTCGAATAAATCAAAGTTCTTTTTCACAAACACACTCTCGGGAGATACTACGATAAAAGTCGCTCCGAAATTGGTATCGGGTCTCGTAGTATAAACTGTAATTTTTTCTTTAAGCTCTTTTACATCATAAGTAATATTTATTCCAACACTTTTCCCAATCCAGTTTTTCTGCATCGCAATAGTTTTTTCCGGCCATTCCAGTCCCTCATAATCCAATAATTTTTCAGCATATGAACTCAAATTGAAAAACCATTGTGAAAGATCTCTTTTAGTAACTTCAGATCCACAACGATCACATGTTCCATCTTGCACTTGTTCGTTTGCTAAAACAGTTTTACAACTAGGACACCAGTTTACAGGGGCATATTTCTTGAATGCCAAGCCTTTTTTGTATAATTGCAAAAACATCCATTGAGTCCATTTATAATACTCGGGAGTGGAAGTCACGACAGTTTTGTCCCAATCATAAAGAGTTCCCATTCTCTTCAATTGGGTAATCATATGTTCCACATTTTGCGCGATACTTTTCTTTGGATGAACACCTGTTTTGATTGCGTAATTCTCCGCAGGCAATCCGAAACTATCAAACCCAATCGGCTCTAAAACATTGTATCCATTCATTCTCATATATCTTCCAAAACTATCAGCAGGTGCAAAATTATACCAATGCCCAACATGAAGTTTGTCTCCAGATGGATAGGGGAACATTACTAAATTGTAAAATTTTTTCTTCTTTGAGTCTTTTAGATCAACTTTATGGAGCCCACTCTCTTCCCACTTTTTCTGCCACTTTAATTCAACTTGTGAAGCTTGATATTGAGTCATAAGGATATATTTAAAACGACTAATTCAAGCGCGATTTTACTCGCGATTGATTATCAAGGCAAGAAAAGCCGAATTTAGAACAGCTTACTAAGCAGACGCATATTGAAGCTAACTTTTTCCACCATAAGTCTGGTATCACCAGGTCTGGAATCATCTTCAGGCAAAGTAACTTCTTCCGAAGACTTGGTATGTACTTCTTCTTGGATTGGAGTTTCCTTCTGCATCTCATTTAATTTGTCGGTAATATCCTTAAGAGAGAAAACGATCTCTACAACTTTTTTCTCATTATCCAAAATTGAATGAGTGCTCAGCATTACAAAAGGCCCTTGGTCGCCATTAGCTTTGTGTAATCTATAAGGTCCAAGCCCTTTGGAATCATTGCCGTTTTTAACTATCTTGGCGTGAGTTGAAGCTAAATCCGCCAAGTCTTTTCCGTCAACATAATCAAAGAACAATTTTCCATTTATTAGGCTACAATTTTCTTCAATCAATTTACAGAAATCCTCGCTCGCATAAGTAAATTTACTTGCAGCATCGGTAGCAAAGACAATATCACTTGATTCCTCAAAATAAGCTTCGTACTCCTCCAGCAACTTTAAACTTAAATCGCCTTCTCCCTCAGATTCTCCGTTTGACGTAGAATGGCTGACATCAGCTTGTACATGTCCTAAATTCTGGCTGCCGCCACCTAGCAGAAACAGCATAATAGAAAGGGAAACCATGAAAATCGCTGCAACACTTATCGCAATCTTATGACCTTGAGTGAGCTTAAGCATTGTTTAGTTTTTATTTTGTTTATGCATCATTATAATACAAAACGGTAAAAGTGTCAACACGCGTAATCACATCAATCACACGGCGCTTTTATCGAGGCCACATATTATGGTATAATAATACTCGTAAGGTTCCATTCATAACCTCATTTCAATGGATAATGTAAATACGACAAGTGATGTTGATTCAAATGCGATTTTGCCTATTCTGAAAAAGATTCCTTTTTTTGCGACTTTAGACGAAAATTTACACAAAGAGATTATTAAACACATCGTGTTGATGTATTACCCTGCTGGTTATCAAATTTTTAAAGAAGGGGAGCCTGGAGATGCCCTCTATTTAATCCATAAAGGAAAGATCAGAGTTTACCATGAACCGAAAGAGGGTAGTGTTTTACCGGATGAAGTGGCTGAGCTTAATGATGGCGAGTTCTTTGGAGAAATGGCTTTGATCTCCGAAATCCCTCATACCGCAGCTGCAAGAACTATGGCTGAAAGTGAGGTTTTCGTTTTGAGCAAAGAGAATTTCGATGCTTTAATGGCTAGTAATCCCGCTTTGGCCAATAAAGTAAGCACGATAATCGTAGATAGGCTGGAATTTAATGATAAATAAATTTTATTAAGATGCTTTTAGGATATCTAATTTTCTCACATCTACTTGGTGACTTTGTTTTTCAGACGGAAAGATTGGTTCTCTATAAAATGAGAAGTATCAAAGGCATTCTTTTGCATGTACTCATCCATTTTATGGTAGGAAATATTGTTTTGCTGCCATTCATTTTAAATGGTTACGACTGGCTTATCGGAGTAAATTTTGGCATTTGTTTTTTCCATTTTTGGATTGATTATGCAAAAATAAATTATGATTTAAAACATGATAAAAAAGTTAAACCATTTGTCCTTGATCAATTACTCCATTTTTTCACGATTCTAGTAGCCTATTTCTTTACCAGTAACATTACACTGAACCTTCCAAATACGCCTAGTTACAAAATCTATACCAACATTAACATTATCATATTTTTATCATTTTTTGTGTTCTTGAGCACTGCAATTGAGGCATACCGTTATCAGATTTTGCGTGAAAAAGATGCCAATGTTAGATTTAAACCAAATCCTAAAAAAATTCTAATAAGGATAAGCATATTTACTACCTTATACCTTCTGTTTATGCTGCTCGCCTTTTATACCACCAGGTAAGACTCAAAGATTTTTATGCTCCGTTCCTTCAGGGTTAATAGCCTCTAGAGGATGGTGATGGGCAGGTTCTTCCTCGATTTTATCAGCTTCTCTAGCGCTAAGTTGTTTTTCTGAAGTCAAAGCCAAGAACGTAAAAGTCCAAACCGAATAAGAAAAAATATCGACAACCCCATTTAAATAAGCTGCAACAATCAGTCCGATTCCTCCAATAATAAGGCCCACAATCACCCCAGTAATAGGCAAGGCCACTGTAGCGATATATCCGCTAACTAAGATAATAATTCCCGGAATCGCCAGGACAACAAAAGCTTGAATAATAATTCTGACACCGATGATTATCATCAAAATAGTAATCAAAAAAGTGGATTGCCAATGAGTAATCACTAATTTTCCGCTTTCTTTCATTGATTCAAAAACTTTTTTGTCATCAATTACTATATAGAAATCTGCAAATGTAAAAAGTAGCGTTAAAAGGAGGCTGATAATAATAAATATTATAAAGACAGGAAGTAGGAATTTAAAAATAGCTGGTCCGAGATTTCTGACAACAAAAGACATTTCAATCAATATCGAGAAAAGGGAAAAAGTCTTAATCAATGTATGATACTCAAACAAAGGCAGAAATGACATTATTCCATGTCTTAGCCCAGTTCCAACTCCCGCTTTTTGTCCATTTCGATTCCTCGCAATCATTTGAATCGCTGAGGCTTTGGCGATTGTTGGAAACAGTATGTAAAAAATAAAAAATAAAATGGCTACAACCACTAATGGAGCTGTCCATGACAGGTGCCCCTTAATAAAATCCCAAATCAAAGTGATTACCTGAGTTAAAGAACTATGTTCTGCATTATCAAACATCCACGAAGTTTTGAAAGCAAAAATCTGATAAGCGATATATCCAACTCCCACAGATGTAGTTAGAATGGCTTGAAGGAAACCAAACCAGAGAATGAGTTTTTTATTTTTTTGAGTATAGACCCAGGACTCTGCAATGATCTGTTTATAATCCATACACCTAATTCTACTTTGGATACTCAGAAAGTCAATTTACGAATTGACTCGAAGATGTGGTCGCAATATATTAACAGTATGACTCCAGAAGAAAAGCCATGCATTATCGAAAAATTAAAAAGTCCTGAAAATAAATTTACTTGGGTTTCTCTCAATAATCCTGATGAAAAAGCGATTGAATATCTCAAGAGAAACTATAAATTTCATCATCTCGACTTAGAAGATTGTTTGTCTGAAATTCAGCGTGCGAAGATTGATGATTACGATGACTATCTGTTTATAGTTTTACATATTCCGATTAAATCTGGCAGAGGAAAACATATCAAAAACGCGGAGATAGATTTGTTTATTGGCCAAAATTTCATCGTTACTTTACATGACGATAATGAAACCCTCGAGAAAGTATTTACGAAATGTAAAAAGAGCACGGCGACAAAAGAGGAATATATGGGAAAGGGGACTGGATACTTTTTGTACATGATTATCGATGATCTTTTTGAATCAGGTTTCCCTTTACTTGATGAATTGAGTAAACAATTAAATGAAATTGAGAAGGATGTTTTTGATTCTGATTATTCAAGAGATTGTTTGAAAGAAGTTTTATGGCTAAAAAAAGATATTATCAACTTCAGGCGTATTGTGATGCCTCAACGTCCCATTCTTGCTCAACTAGAGCATAAGAATAAAAAGTTCCTTCCCGAAAATCTAGATGTCTATTTCGATGATATCGTAGATAAAATAGAAAAGATGTGGAATACCCTGGAAAACTTACAGGAATTGGTGGCGTCACTCCATGAGACCAACGAATCGATCATTTCACACAACACCAACAACATCATCAAGATGTTGACGATTTTTTCTGTGGTCTTATTACCGATGACTTTTATTACCGGATTTTACGGAATGAATGTTGAAGGCTTACCATTTGCAGGACACCCTTTTGCAAGCATCGTAGTTGCTGGAATTATAGCTGGAGTGGCCTTTGGAATGATCGGATATTTCCGTTATCGGAAGTGGATGTAGAGAATCGTCTAACGCTTGCTAAATTTAGGCTTGCCAAATATGTTTTTTTTTGGTAAATTTCATACACGGATTTGCAAGGATCAACTATTTACTTATTGAATATATATGGACAGAGATAAGAAGAAAGACCTCATGAAAAAGTTCGGTGTTCACGGAAAAGACACTGGTTCATCAAAAGTTCAGGTTGCTATTCTGACTGAAAGAATCAATGAACTTTCAGGTCACCTAGAAACACACCCAAAGGATGCTCACAGCAGAAGAGGATTACTAGGATTAGTTGGAAAAAGAAGAAAACACCTACAATATCTTAGAATGCACAAGAAAGAGGATTACGAGGAGACAATCAAGAAGTTAAAACTAAGGAAGTAACTCCAAAACAAACGATCCTTGAAACTTTATATATAAATCTTACCCTAAAAACGGGCTAAGATTCGTTAGAAGTTACAAGTTTTAGTCGATTAAAGCGCTTCCAGAAACTATAAATCGGTTGAAACTTGTTACTTTAATGAATTTGGTTCCGTTCCATGGGTAAAAAACTTAACCCATAAACAATATGGAACCAAAAACATTGGTAATGGATCTCGCTGGGCGAGAATTCAAAATCACTAATGGGCCAATTGCTACATATGCAAGTGGTTATGCTGTAGTTTCTTTGGGAGACACAGTTATCTTGGCAAATGCCACCATTAGTCCAAACGCAATCGATGGGGACTTTTTCCCTTTGACATGCGATTATGAGGAAAATATGTATGCTGCAGGAAAGATCAAAGGCAGCCGTTTTGTCAAAAGAGAAGGCAGACCATCAGAAAATGCCATTATGATCTCTCGTTTGATAGATCGTCCAATCCGTCCTCTATTCCCAAAAAAGACCAGAAATGAAGTGCAGATGATCTGTTCGGCTTTGTCAGTGGACATGGAAGTAGATCCAGCAACAACAGCTTTAAATGCAGCTTCAATGGCCATGCTTCTTAGTGGTGCGCCTTTTGAAGGACCGGTTGGCGCTGTCAGAATGGGATATCTTGATGGAAAATTAATCGTCAATCCTACTTATAAAGAATGCGAAGAAGGGAAAATGAATCTTATCGTGGCCGGAACTTTGGATGCAATTACCATGGTTGAGGCTGCGATGAAAGAAGTTCCTGAAGAAATTGTTTTGGAAGCTTTAAATTTGGCTCACGAAAATATTAAAAAGATTTGTGAATTCCAATTAAAGTATGCCAAACAATTTGAAATTAGACCGATTGAATTAATTCTTGAAGAAGGCAACGATAAAGCTGTGGAGGCCGTAAAAGCATTTATAGCTACGGACGAAGCGATTCTTGACGTAAAAGGCGTAACAAAAATGGAAGTAAAGGACAAAATTCACGTTATTCACGACAAACTTTTTGAAAAATACGCAACCGAACTTGAGGCAGGAGACTTCACGGAAACTGAATTAAAAGAAGCGTTAAATACTCTTTTTGAAAAGAGAATGCGTAAAAATATTCTCGAAAAAGAGGAACGTCTTGATGGCAGAAAATTAGACGAAGTTCGTCAGATTAATATTATTCCAGACGTACTCCCTCGTACTCATGGTTCAGCTATTTTCCAAAGAGGTGAAACTACCGCTTTGACAATCACAACTCTAGGAAGTCCAAGTGATGCTCAGATCGTCGATATTATGGATAGTGATAAGGTAAAAAGATACATGCACCACTATCATTTCCCTCCATATGCTACTGGAGATGTAAAACGTTTAAGTGGTCCAAATAGAAGAGAAATTGGACATGGCGATTTGGCTGAAAGAGCGCTTATCCCAGTCCTTCCAGAAGAAAAAGATTTTCCATATACAATTTGGTTGGTTTCAGAAATTACCAGATGTAACGGATCAAGCTCAATGGCTTCTGTCTGCGGTTCTACCTTGTCATTGATGTGTGCTGGTGTTCCAATCAAAAAACCGGTTGCCGGTATTGCGATGGGACTTGTTCACAATGCTGAAACAGGTGATTACAAAATTCTTACAGATATCCAAGGAATGGAAGATTTTGCCGGAGATATGGATTTCAAAGTAACTGGAACCAGAGATGGAATCACTGCTTTACAAATGGATATCAAGATTAAGGGATTAAAGATTGAATTGATGAAGACGGCTATGGATAGAGCAAAAATCGCTCGTGATTTTATTTTGGACAAAATGATTGCGGTTGTTCCAGAAGCTCGAAAACAATTGTCAAAGTACGCTCCACTGATTATGAGTTTAGCTATTCCTCAAGACATGATCAGAATGGTAATTGGTAAAGGTGGAGAAACTATCCAAGGAATGATCAAGGAATTCGGAGTAGACATTGATATTGCTGACGAAGGATTGGTGACTGTTACCGCTCCAAATCAAGAACAAGGAGATTTGGCTATGAAAGCGATCAGAGACATAGTAAGAGTTCCAGAAGCTGGAGAAATCTTTGATGGTAAAGTTACAAGACTTATGGAATTTGGCGCCTTTGTAGAAATTTTACCAGGCAAAGAAGGCCTAGTTCATATTTCTGAATTGGCTAATGAAAGAGTAAATAGAGTGGAAGACGTAGTTAAAGTAGGTGATGCTGTAAAAGTAAAATTGCTCAAGGTTGATGAACAAGGTAGATACAATCTTTCTAGAAAAGCTGTATTGGCACCAGGTAGCACCGCTGCAAAATTCGGAGCACACAAAGATCCTGCTCCAAGAGTTGTTCCAGCGCCAGCAAAAGAAGCCCCAAAGCCAATCGAAGACAAAGATGGCCAAAACGGAACACCAGTGCCAGGAACACAGTCTGTAAGGAAAGTGTAAAAGGGAAATATTGTCAGGAATATTTTGTTGATGTAAAATACAAGTGACAATCCTGTTGACGGACAATCCAAAGAGCCCCGCATTACGCGGGGCTCTTTTTAAACCATTGTGGTGGAGATGCCGGGAATCGAACCCGGGTCAACTAGGTGACAATCCTGTTGACGAGAGCCACTCCATCCCCATTGTCTCCCCCAATGGCATAATTGTTTTATCAAACAAACATTAAATAATCCTAAAATTTTCTTAAAAAATTCATAGAAAACTGAAAAGGCTCAAAAAACCGTTGACCTTATAAGGCTCGACAGCTAAAATTACGCTCGCAGTTTTAAAAACCAGTTCGCGGGTATCGTATAGTGGCTATTATGCAACCTTGCCAAGGTTGAGATACGAGTTCGATTCTCGTTACCCGCTCCAGAGTATTGACATTTTTCACTAAAGATGTTTAAATTCAAGCCTTTCAATCCAAAAGCATGGACAAGTCTCTTATTTTTAATACAAAAAATTGAATAGAGCCGACTTATCAAAATTAGCAGAAGATAATCCTCCATATGCAGAACTTGTTGAACGTCACGATAATAAATTGGGAAGCGGGCTGGTAGAAGATTATGTTGCCACAGCCAATGCATGTGATGTTCAAAAAGAATATGTAAACGGTATCATGAGAGAAGATGGCATATTAGGCATGATTGTTTGGTTTCACGAAGCCGTTGAAGCCACTACTTTGATTGATGATTTTGGAATGGACGAAGAAGATGTAAGATCAGGTCTTGCAAATAGACTTCATTATGCAGGCGCACACAAAATAGCTATAAAAAGGGAATTTGGACTAATTTCACATTTTTGTGGGAAAGTTTTAGATAGCAGAATCCCTCCAGCCAATTTCGCAGTCACTCATCCCCTTGGAGATTATTTAGTGGCTGAAAAAAAGATTCATCCAAATGATGTTATTGATAATATGTTGTTACGGCTGGATACAGCTCTGCCAGATCTCTGCAATCCGAATAGTCAAGTTGATGAAACCTCTACGGGAATAGGGTTTAGATTATTTGATGAACTTGGATATCAATATAAACAACGGGGTTTAATTAAAGAAAAACTGCGGAGTAAAGTGGCCCATGGTAAGTTAAGAACGGATCTTTTAAATTCTATCTTAAGAAGGGCAGGTCTCAATCCAGCAGATTTCAACACTTAATATTAAAAAATTCCCCAGACCTCATGACGCTTTCTATGGAGTTCCTGTCAGTTGCCAAGACGGCATTTTTATTGTATAATGATGAAAATAAAAATAAAAAAATGGAAGCTTTAGAGACAGAAAGTAGAAGGCCCAAGATAGTCTTAAAGGACTTTATCTCAAGACATCCAGAATTTCGAAGTGACGAACCGACAGAAAAAATTGAAGTTGCTGACAAGCAAAGCCTTCAGGATAAAATATTGGATGAGGCAAGAATTAGTGCGCAAGCATATTTTGAAACAAATCCCCCTCTTCAAAAAGTTAAATATGATACACGTGCAGACGGAACTCAATCATTGACATTGCCAATTCGTGAAAGATTGATCGATCCGACTATTCCACTAAGTATAAGAATGTCAAAAACTTATAAATTTGACGAAGATGGGAAACGCCAGTACGAGATTTATGGAATATCTTTATTCAAAGGTAACTGTGAGAAAGAAATGCTAGCAGATAGAGGAAGTAAAAACGAAGTTGCCACCTTTGCAATTAGAGATAATGGGGATGAATTTAGACTTGCTCATAGATACATCCCTGAAAGATACAGAGGGCAAGGATTTGGTCCAATTATGTTAAAAGCTATTGAAGAATTTACCGAAGCATATGCTTCTGCAACTGGTAGAGAACCAGTTATTGACGCTTATTGTGCTCAGCTAGACGTCCATTCAATGTTTGATTCGGCAGGGTATGAATCAGTTGAAGATTTACCAAGAGAAGGGACATACGAAAGAGGGGCACGTCCAAGAGTATTTAAACTTGAAGATATTCTTCAAGCTACGGACTCTGATGATATTTTAAGAAAAGATGGGAAAATGTCAGATTTTAATATTGGACCTTGGCTTTATGTATTTCCAAAAGATATTCCGGAAAGTGATTATATTAAATATCCTGAACATGGAGTTGAAGGAGTTAACATAAATGCATCTGCCTTCGTCCATTTCAGAAAAAATCTTAAAGGCAGAGAATCAGCTCCGACAAGAGTTAATGGAATAGAGGAGGTAAGTGGTTACACCAGGAATGAATTAGTAAGAACACTTACAGGTTATACATTTTTACCAGAAAATGTTGTTGCAGAAGAAACTAGAATGAAAGTGAAGGATCTAATGAGAGAAAAGGGGAAGGGGAGGTCTATTGCCCGTAAAATCTATGGAGGATATACGAAAAGTGAAATACAAGGAGCCAACCGAAGCAGAATAGAAGGAATGATGAATAATAATTTATTTATTGATATTACAGAAGACGAAATGCTTAGAATGTTAAATAGTGAAGATGAAGCAACTTCTAAGAAAATGACAGATATTCTCAACAAGGGAATAACAATTGGCAAGAAGGTCAATGGACGCATAGTAGCTCTAGCCGGAATAAGAGCCCACGCTAGAATGTCAGATGGACGTCCTATTTTTGAAATTACAAAAGTAGTCACACTTGGGACCTATCAGGGCAAAGGATATGGTTCAGAGGTCATGGATAGCGCAATTCAAAAAGTGAAGGATCTATTCCCAAATTGTCCTATTGCAACAGCTTCAAAAAATCCCAAAGTTGTAGAACATTTTAGAAAGATGGGCTGGAAAGAAAATAATTGGGGAGACGGATCCAAGATGGATAATTTATTGTCAGGACCAGAGCCAAGAAATAATGAAAAAGAGTGGCAAAGTGAGTGGCGAAAAATGAGAGATCGTGGATATGTTAATTTTTTATATGATCCTCAGGGAAGATATTTAGGAGAATAGACTAAATTAAGTAATCAAATTATCTCGATCCGCACGTCGTTCCATATGGAGCTACTTTTCAATCATCCAACTCAATTACATCTCCAGCTCCATATTTTATAGATTTAAATTCTTTATGGAATTTTTCTAATGTTGATAAATCAACACAGTGCATTGGACATAATTTTTCAGGATTTTCCGCTTTAAAATATTTAATAGTACCATCTATTGCTTTTTGGTCAGATTCAAACAGATGGAATTCTCCAATGACAGCATATAATTTTTGTCCAGTTAATCCTTTTGCATATTCACAAATATTACAAATACCAGAATGGGAACATCCTGTTAAAACGATAACGCCATTTGATGATTTTATTGCGATAGCTGAATCATCAGTCATTTTATCATCATTATACATCCCTTTTTCAAAATTATTTTTTCGAGGAATTTGCCCTAAATAATAAATATTAGAAACAAATTCAAAAGGTTTTTCTGAAGTAACAATTTCAAAATCTTTAATGAATTTTAGGGAAGATTCTTTTGGAATTTTTTTTAATATTTGAGGATGTATTATTAATTTTTTTCTTTCCTTGAAATCGTGGTTTAACAATCCATTAATATGATCTCCGTGAGAATGAGAAAGGACAATGAAGTCAGTTTTATTTAAGTCAATTCCAAGGTTTTTAGCATTCCGTTTATAAATGTCAGAACGTCCAGTATCAAAAAGAATATTCACATTTTTTGTTTGAATAAAAGCAGAAAAACCCTGTTCCGATACACACGATTTTTGTGCAGAAAAACCAATTTGATTTTCACATAATATTGTAATTCTCATATGAACTAGTCTACAGCTACTATAGAGTTATCTTTAACTTCATAAAAAAACGCATGAGTTTTTATTTTGCATCCATACAATTCTTTAGCGACCAGTCCCCCTGTTTTAACTCGTGGGGCCCAATGGATATCTCTAAGGCAAATTATTGTTTTGAATTCTTGCTTTTCAAAAAAATTAACAATATTGGCAGAAACTAATGGCCAACCAGGAGCACCATTGTGTTCATAAGCGATATCGACCTCCTCGGAATTTTGCATTCTAAATTTCAAACCTTTTTCTATTGAGATTAACTGTTTTTTAAAAGAATTTTGATTGTTATGATATCTTTCGATTTCCTGTCTAGATTGAAGAATTAAACTATTTTCAGAAAGATATAAAAACTCTGATTTGAAAAAATTTTCTTTTTGAAAAATCCCATGCTCTTCGAATGGTTTTTTATATATGTCTAGCAGCATGTGATGGATGCCTTTGGATTTTATTTCACTTCTAAGTCTTCTGATCTGTTTTCGTCCTTCAGTTATTGAGCTTGAGTTTTGAAGTAAATAAGTGTCATTGAACAAAATAGAAATTTTTACAGGGTTAATGTTTGCTTGTTTGAGGATTTTTAAGCACTCCAACCCTTCACTCAAAGTAAATCCATCTGCAATACGGGGCTTAATCTCTTTTGTGTCAACATGACCGCAGTCAATTACAATTGGACATGCATCACATGTCAGTGTTTTTAAAAATTTTTCTAACTCAGAGTGGATCATTTCAGCTATAATTACATTTGCATAATATCACGAAGATGGTGTGGTCACAAATATTGACGAAACTCCTGCATGGACCAGTTCGCACGTCGTTCCATAAGGATCTCCACGGCTCATTTGAGTAATCTCAATTTCTTTAAAATTGCATACAGAAGTTTTATAAAGAGTTTCTTTTTATCTCCCAAAACCTGTACGGAAGATCTTCTTTTTGTAAGAGTTAATGCTATTGGCGCTTTTTGTTTCCCTGGGCGTAAAGTCCTAATTTCTCCCGTTTTTTTAGCCCTTGCAAAAGCCATTTCAAAATCAATTTCTACACCTCCAGCAATCCACTGAATTAAGCGTAATTGAATTTTTTTGAACTTTTCTCTCAAACTTTCTTCCATATTTTTGAGGTCATGGTCAACAATGTTAGCAAGAAGATCACAAAAAAATACAGCATGCCTTCTAACGGCATCAGATGCATTAAAAAAATCAGTTACATAAACATTTGTATTTAAAAAATCTTCGATTTCTTGAGCTACCTGTGGATCAGGGGACATTTCTTGTATATCAGGAAGTTCAATCAAGTTATCGGCTAACTCCAGCCATTGTTGAGTTAATCTCTTATTGTAAATTTCATTAACAGTTCTTTCACGTGTCATTGGAGTTATTCCACCCATGTTCACCTCATCGGTAATATCCTTTA